>CEAR01018595.1_pt1 | contig 177583 bp, 174 predicted proteins | sample 557461 | NCBI WGS metagenome assembly CEAR01 (sample SAMEA3182075, study PRJEB8094) | gut metagenome | biome: human; feature: gut; material: Stool; isolation source: human stools | place: Canada | collected 2012-03-14 | reverse complement strand
GTCGGGAATAAAATTTTGCTCTCTCCATCCCGCCTCATACCGCTCCGTAGTGCGCAAAATCCGCATAATTGCTGGGTTTTTGAAACTATTTATCATCCGTCTTGTGTCCTATTGGGCCGTCCGCTTCACTCGAAAAGTTGTATAAAAATTGTAGTTGTTTGTAGGCGTATTTTTTTGTGAAAAAGTGTGTCAACTCCAAAATGTCAAAAATTGGATAAATCTTCCACAAAAAGGACTGGCACATTGTAGAGCCATGAAGAACATCCCTGATACTGTTTCTTTATCGCTTTTAGTCTATATTATAAGGTATCGATGCTAAAACTGCGGAAACCAGCAATGCACAAACTGCTTATTTGCAGCTCATACAAATATGAGTATAACCCCATCAGTTATTCAAGTCAACATTTTTCAATGAACTACTTGTCTGCATAAAAAACTAGGAGGTTCACTATGCCAGAATACCAACTTCAAATTAAACAAGTGGTAGATTACCCACGATGCCGGATTTATCGTGAGTTCATCCACAAACTGATCAACGACCGGAGCATCCGCATAAACGGAGGCTCCGGCCTTTTTCATTTTACTGTACTTTGCAGCTATGCAAACTTCCGCACCTCATACCGCCGTATTGACGGAATCAGTTATACAGTCTCGCCCGGCGAATGGGTGTGCACCGTCAAGGAACTGTCTTGCTGGTTCCGCACCCGCTTTCATCGGCAGGCGCTGTCCATGCTGGATACCCTTCAGAAGCAGCACTTGATTTCCTATACACTGCTGGGCCGTGGCAATGTAGTCAAATATAAAATCCTCCACTGGGCCCGCCACAATTCCGCACTGGAGTACAATGCCCCATGCCAAAAGGATACCGGTTTTTTCTTCCTTCCAGTCTCTGTTGCCCTGGAACTGGTCAGCTCTGCCCGCTGCTCTGAAATGGACATCGTTCTGGATCTGTGGGTATCCGCTGTCTACAACGATACACAGGTTCAGGGGTCAGAGGTCGGTCCGGTAGCCTACTTTCGCAATGGTACAGGAAACCCGCTGGTCAGTTATACCGAACTCTCCTGCCGCTGGGGGCTGTCACGCGCTACCGTATGCCGTATACTGAAAAAACTGGACGGTCTTGGGTATATCTCTATCATGTCGTTTCCCGGCCGGCATGGAAGCGTGATCTACCTGCAGAACTACCTGTCCACCATGTTTGAGATTTCCGATGTTTTAATCGACAAGGAGGAAGTTGCCATGACCTTAAACATTCATCTGGAGCTTCCGGAAACTGCTGAAACCGAAGAGAGCCATTCCATCTCTGAGCATGAGGTCATTGTTTCGGATGCACTTTCCAGCGTTTCAAAATCGCACATTGAAACGATACTCCGCAAGATGGCTGACATCCTATCTACGCAAGGGATTTCCTGTTTTTCTTGCCCGCTCTCCCGCTATAAGTTATATCCCTTATCGGACGACTGCTGGGAAGAGTTGATTCCGCGTGCGCGAGGGAAATCCACAGCCCACTTTGGTCTGACCATCCTCTGCGGCACAAACACTTCAATCGCCACTTTTGAACTTACACTCACTCCCTTTGAGGAGCACGAAAATAGGAGGAACCTGAAATGAGAAAATTTGTTGAACCTGATGTTGCTGATAATCCCCTGTACCATGATACCTGGAAACTGCTGAAAAAATACCGGGATGTTGTGTGGAGCCTGGAGCTTTCTGTCCAGCATGTCCGCACCAAGTTTGAGATCGAGTATGGCACCTCCATCGAGGATTTTCTGGATTCAGTCTATCTGGCTGGCGCTGATTTGGCCGGAAGCGACATCGAGCACCATGCCAAATGCATTGAACGCAGCCACAAAATGCTCAAGCTGCTGGATTTCGCAGTCGAATTGCTGCGTACCAAGCACAAAAACGGTGAGGCATATTACTGGCTGCTGTACTACTCCTTCCTCTCGCCGCAGCAGCTCAAAAATGTTGAGGAAATCATCGAGACCCTACGACCGCATATTCGTGACATCAGTTTCAGAACCTACTACCGCAAACGCCGGGAAGCTATTGAAGCCCTCAGTTCCGTCCTTTGGGGCTATACCTCCAAGGACAGTTTAGACATGCTGGAGCAGTTCTTTCCAGAGACAAAATCACCTTCCGGACAATCGGGCAAATAATTGGCACAATTCGGGAACAAAATTGGCATGGTTCTGCTCTTTCAGTGTAAATACCGATGTGTTAAACTGAATATGCTCAAACTTGCACCCAAAACCGAACAGGACAGTAACGGCACCTTTCATCAGGGTGCTTTTTTGCTGCCCAGATGGCCGCCCGGCCATTTGAAAGCCCACATTTGTTTTGACAGGTGTGGGCTTTTCTGTTCCCTATTGAGCATCAAAAAATCATTCAGAATTGGAGGATCGCAAATTGAAGAAAACGAAAACCCCTCAAACTCCGCAGCTTCAGGAGCCGGATACCCAGTCCAAGCGCAGGCTTTCGCTGCCCAAAGTGGCTTACAGCGCCTTCCTGTGTGTGATGATGTCCATGATGTTCTGCCAGCCGGCTTATGCGGCAACAGATGTATGGACCAAGGCCAAAGAGATCATGCAGGATGTATACACCCAAATCCTCGCCATCTCCACTATCGCCGCCATCGTCACTGCTTCGGTAGCCTTGCTGCTCATGAACTTCTCCCGTTCCGGACGGACGGTGGATGAAAGCCGCGCCTGGCTCAAACGAATCTGTATCACCTGGGCTATCCTCAACGGCTTGGGCTTTATTATGGCGTATGTGACACCGCTCTTTAGTGGCGGACAATGGACAGGCTGATTGACCGTCTGACTGCTCGCCGGAAAGGAGGCTTGCATTTATGGGCATTTTAGACGGCATAGTGGAATGGATCGCAGAACAGGTAATGGCCGGTCTTGATCTGGTGACCACATCGGTTTTGGGTGCGCTGGGCTGTGATATGGCTGTATTTCTGCGTTATTTTCCCGCAGCAGAGACTATGTACTCTGTTTTTGTGGCTCTGGCAATCGGGATCATCCTGCTCAACTGGGTCTGGCAGTTATTCAAAAACTTCGGTCTTGGCGCAGGTGTGGAAGCAGAAGATCCGGTAAAGCTGAGTATCCGTTCCGTTATTTTTATCCTGCTGACGCTCTTTTCAGATGAGATCGTCAATATTGTTCTTACCATCGGCGGCACCCCCTACCACTGGATCATGGAGTCCGACCTTCCTGCATTAAGCTTTGCAGACTTCAATTCCGTGATGCTGGTCATCATCGGTGTGTGTGCCAATGGGGCTGTGGCGCTGATTACCTTGATTTTGGTTCTCATCCTGGCCTGGAACTACCTAAAACTTCTGTTCGAGGCAGCCGAACGGTATGTGCTGCTCGGTGTACTGGTCTACACGGCTCCTGTGGCTTTTTCCATGGGCGCCAGCCAGACCACAGCAAACATCTGGAAATCCTGGTGCCGGATGCTTGGCGGTCAAATTTTCCTATTGGTCATGAACGCCTGGTGCCTGCGCCTGTTCACAAGCATGGTGGGGTCCTTCCTTGCGAACCCGCTTTCGTTGTAAGGAGGTCTTATCCTTGAAGAAACTCAAAAAAATTTTGTTTGCGGCCTTTACAGTCGCAATTCTCTCCTGCCTGCTCTGCCAGCCGGCTTTTGCCGCTATCTCCGAAAGCGATGTGCAGGCTCAGGTAGACGCTGTGGGAAAAGAAGCCGTTTCCGGCAATGTGTTTATCTGGTTTCTCTGTGCTATCGGCTTTCTCAAAGTCGGCCAGAAAATCGATTCCTTCCTCTCCAGTCTTGGTGTCAATGTAGGACATACCGGCGGCAGCATGCTGGCTGAGGCTATGATTGCTGCCAGAGGCATCGGCGGCATCAAGAACTTTTCCAGTCACCACTTTGGCGGCGGGAGAAACAGCAGTTCCACCAATGTCAACACAAACGGTGGTAAAGGCAGCGGCGGCTTTGGAGCAGGGTTTGCCAGCGGCGGTCTTGCTGGAGTGGTGAGCCGAAAAGTCACAAACAGCGCCATCAAAACAGCCACCACAACTCCCGGCTCCAAGCCTTCCGGTCTTGGCAGTCTTTTAGGCGATGCTGCAGCCGGAGGGATCGGCGGCCATATGTACGCTTCTTCCGTCAGTAAGGGCGGCAATTTTGCCAACAACGTAATCGGCAGCGTAGCCACGGGCAGTATCAGCCAGATGGGTTCCATTTCCGGTGAAAAAGCCGCCGAAGCCCTGCACTCTTACATGGGATATGCGGCACTAGAATCCGGAGCTGAAAATGTTCCGACCTTCCAAAATATCGAAATCGGCGGCGGCCGCATCACCGGCACAGAATTGACTGCGGAACATCCCGAAGGCATCTCCTTTGGTATGTACCACGCAGACCAATATGTTGCCCCGGAAGGCCAGTACACCACCGTTCATGCCGTGGATGGCACAGCATGGTATAAGCAGTACGCTGTGGATGCTGTTGACAAATCGCCCTATATGGCTCCTGACGGTTCTATCGCCTTCAACGTGTCCATTGTCAAAAAGCTGCCTCCAGCCCCGAGGAGAAAGGACAAGATATAAATGCCAGAAGATCAAAAAAGCAGTTTTTCCGAAGCTGTGGAGACCGGCGCCTCCGCAGCGCATACCATCCGCGGCGCAATCAAAACCGGAAAAGCTATTTCCTCCGCTGCCAAAGGCGCTGCCGCAGGCGGTCCTTACGGTGCAGTTGCAGGCGCAGTGTGGGCAGGTCGGAAGCATATCGGAAAAATCATTGTGGCAGTCATTGCCCTGCTTATGCTGCCGGTATTATTTGTTCTCATGCTCCCCGGTCTTATTTTCGGCGGACTGACCAATGCCTTTTCGTCATCTGACCCCGAAATTCCGATTTTGAATAGCGAAACAGCGATTATTGAGAACGCCAACGAGATCACCTTTACCCTCAACGGCATCTTGGGCGAGGCACTGGATGATGTACTTGCCCGGATCGAAGCTGACTTTGCGGCATCGGGAGCCGACCATATGGAGGTCAAAAATGCCTATTCCGGCGGTCCCATTTATAACGCCAACCTGTTTATCTCTCAGTATTGTGCGGCCAAAGACAAGGATTTTGAAAGCATTTCTCTGAATGACCTTGCCGCCACCCTGCGGGAAAACAAACAGCATCTATATTCCTACACTAGCAAGCAAGAGATTCGTGAAAGCACCGTGACTGATCCGGAGACTGGGGAAGAAACAACGGTGTCCGAAACATGGATGGTCTATACCGTCCGTTACAACGGTGAGTCCTATTTTTCTGATGTTGTATTCCAGCTTACCGATGACCAAAAGGAGCTTGCATCTGATTACGCTTCCAACCTAAGCCTGTTCTTGGGCGATGGTCTGCTGCAAAATCTGGAAGCGTGGACCGGAAACAGCATCACCGCTCTGGGCGATGTTACTTTCACCGACGGGATCACACCTGTTGTTTACTACAATCAACTGGATGAACGCTATGCCGGTAAAGCATATGGTACGGACAATATTGGCGGTTATGGCTGCGGCCCTACCGCTATGGCAATCGTGGTGTCCTCTCTGACGGACGATATGGTTGACCCTGTGGAGATGGCCGAGTGGTCTTACAACAACGGCTACTGGTGTAAAAGCAGTGGTTCTTACCATGCGCTGATACCTGCCGCCGCTCAAGAATGGGGGCTTCCGGTTTCCGGCTGTACCACTGCGGAACCACAGCGCATCACAGACGCACTGGCTAATGGTAAACTGGTAGTAGCAATCATGTCTGAAGGCCACTTTACCTCTTCCGGTCACTTCATTGTCCTGCGTGGCGTAAAAGACGGCAAGATCATGGTGGCTGACCCTGCCAGTTACACACGGAGCGAACAGCTCTGGGATCTGTCCATTATCTTAAATGAGGCCAGCCGGCGCGCTGGAGCTGGCGGTCCGTTCTGGATTATCGGCTGATGTGCCCGCCCGGCTTCGGAAACGAGGTTAATCATGAATCATAAAATCGACCGAGATACCTACATAATACCACCGAATTTCATCGAGTCAGGCACCTTCTTCGGTGGTATGTTCAAAGCCCGCAATGTGATTGAAGCCGGCATCCTGGCATTTGCCATTGGTGTGCCGGTTTTTTCATTGCTCCCTCTTGGCCTGACTGCCCGTATCATCGCTTTGTGCCTGACCGCACTGCCAGCAGCATTGGTGGCGCTTATCGGAGTTTCCGGTGAGAGCCTTTCCTCTTTTCTGCTGATTTTCATAAAGTACCTGCGAAACCGCCGCATTGTAGGCGGTAACAGCGCAGAAGATGCGGTTCCTGCGACAGAGCATGGCGGCAAGCATATTAAAAAGAAGGCACACAAGCCCGATAAGGCTCCCAGGCGGTCACGGCGCTCCGGCAGAGAGGATTTCCCAGCGGAGTTTGATGAGGTTCGTAGCTACGAGATCCGCCAAAAACTCCGTCCTGTGAAAAAGCAGAAGCCTGCCAAGGAGAAGAAAGCCGCCAGGCAAAAAAAGAAGGTCTCCAAGGAGCGCAAAGTAAAACGCCCTATCCGCACTCAGGAGCCGAAGCCCGCCTGCCTTAACCCGGTAGCAGATTATCTGCCGATTTCCAAAATTGAAAACGGCATCATCTACACGAAAGACCACCGCTATGTCAAGGTCGTCGAGGTAGTACCCATCAATTTTATGCTGCGCAGCGCCCAGGAACAGCGGAACATCATCTATTCCTTTGTATCCTACTTGAAAATCAGCCCCATCAAGCTGCAAATCAAGGTACTGACACGCCGGGCAGAGATCAACCGCCATCTGAATACCGTTCGGAAGGAGATGGAACAGGAGACCAATGAACAGTGTCTGCTCATGCAGGAAGACTACCTCCAGTTCGTTCAGCAGATCGGTTCCCGTGAGGCAATTACCCGACGTTTCTTCCTGATTTTTGAATGTGAGCCGTGGAGCAACACCAAGCGCTCTGATGAAGAAGGCGAGGCAATCAATGCCCTGCAAAGTGCAGTCCATACTGCTACCAACTACCTCCGTCAGTGCGGTAACGAGGTCATCGTTCCGGAAAACTGGGATGAGTTTACGGTAGATGTCCTCTATAACCTGCTCTGCAGAAATGAAAGTGCTGTAAAGCCGCTCTCCATCCGGGCACAGGAGGTTGTGGCTGAGTACCTTGCCAAAGGGCGCGACAGTGAGATCGACCATATCCCCGCCACCGAATTCTGTGCGCCAAAAAGCATTGACTTCACGCATGGTCACCATATCTGCATTGACGGTCTGTATTATGCTTATTTGCTGGTGCCCTCTGATGGCTACAAAACGCAGGTTCCAGCCGGCTGGCTCAGTCTTATCGTCAATGCCGGTGATGGGATCGATATGGATATGTTCCTCTCCCGTCAGCCCAAAGAAACCATCATCCAGAAAGTCGGACAGCAGCTGCGTATCAACCGTTCCAAAATCAAGGACGCCAGCGACACCAACACCGACTTTGATGACATTGATGGCGCTATCCGAAGCGGGTACTTTCTCAAAGAGGGTCTTGCCAACAACGAGGACTTCTACTACTTGAATCTGCTGATTACCATTACTGCCTCCAACGAGGAAGACTTGGAATGGAAGGTCAGCGAAATGAAAAAGCTCCTGCTCTCACAGGACATGAACGCCTGCACCTGCCATTTTCGGGAGGAACAGGCGTTTTTATCTGCCCTGCCATTGGTGGCAATGGAAAAGAAACTGTATGAGCGGGGTAAGCGCAACCTGCTGACAGGCGGTGCGGCAAGCTGTTATCCCTTTACATCCTATGAGATGTGTGATGATAACGGTATCCTGCTGGGGGTCAACAAGTACAACAGTTCCCTTATTATCGTGGACATCTTCAATTCTGCGGTCTATAAGAACGCCAATATGTCGATCCTTGGCACGAGCGGAGCCGGCAAAACCTTTACCATGCAGTTGATGGCGCTGCGAATGAGGCGGAAAAATATCCCCATTTTCATTGTTGCGCCCCTAAAAGGCCATGAATTCCATCGCGCCTGCTCCAATGTGGGCGGCTCCTTTATCCAGATTTCACCGGCCAGTCCCCACTGCATCAATGTCATGGAGATTCGGCGGGTAGACCGCTCGGTGAATGAACTTCTGGACGGTCCAGGCATCCAGTTATCTGAACTTGCAGCAAAGATCCAGCAGCTCCACATATTTTTCAGTCTGCTGATCCCCGATATGTCTCACGAGGAACGACAGCTTTTGGACGAAGCCCTTGTTCGTACCTATAATACAAAAGGCATCACTCATGATAACGCCTCTTTGGAAGACCCTGCAAAGCCCGGCCAGTACCGTGAAATGCCAGTGCTTGGTGACCTGTACGAAATTTTGAAAACCTCCAAGGAAACGATGCGCATGGCCCACATCCTAAACCGTCTGGTAAACGGAAGCGCCAGCACCTTCAATAAGCAGACCAATGTTCGGCTCGACAACAAGTACACTGTTTTGGATATTTCCTCCCTCACCGGAGACCTGCTCACCGTAGGTATGTTTGTGGCGCTGGACTTTGTTTGGGACAGAGCCAAAGCCGACCGTACAGAAGAAAAAGCCATCTTCATCGATGAGTGCTGGCAGCTTCTATCCGGCGCCGGTGCTGCTGGTGTAAGATTGGCTGGCGATTTTCTTTTGGAAATTGCCAAAACCATACGCGGTTACGGCGGCGCCTCGATTTTTGCAAGCCAGGATCTTGCCGATTTCTTTGACCTTGACGGCGGCAGATTTGGTAAGGGCATCATCAACAACTCCAAGACCAAGATCATTCTGAATCTGGAGGACGACGAAGCCCAGCGGGTACAGGAAGCCCTGCACCTGTCCGATGCTGAAACAATGGAGATCACTCACTTTGAAAGAGGTCACGGTCTGATTTCTACCAATAACAACAATATTATGGTGGAGTTCAAAGCCAGCCCTCTGGAAAAGGATCTGATCACTACCGACCGCCGCGAGCTGCGTGAAATCGTAGAGCGAAAACGCCGTGAACAATCCACATCTGCCGAACAGCAGATATAACAATTTGAAAAGCGAGGTGATTCCCATGTGCAATTTTCCTTCCAGACGCCGCTATGCGTCTGCTTTGCGTCTGTATTACGCCTAAAAGCCAGTTTTGCCAGCCAGATCATCTTTTTAGCTTACACTGACTGGCTTTCCTTCCTATTTAATGCGTCTTGAATACGCCTATATTACGCCATTGGAGGTGATACCCATGAAGACCAGGGCTGAAATCTATGGAAATGAAGCTGCGGCTCTGCTGCGGATCGTCACGATGTATCCCGGTCTCAATATGCAGCAGCTTCTCTGCTTTCACCCTGGCAAAGAAGAAATCATCAAGACCCTGCTCTCCCATCTGCAAAAGCAGAGCCGTATTTTTCAAACTGATACAGGCGGTTACTTTCCGTCTGGTTGGGCAGCAAAATCAGACAACTCCCTGATACGGGCTGCCTGGGTACTCTTGGATTTTATCGGGCAGGTGGAATACCATGCTCCCGGTGATTTTCCGGTCAAGCTTATCTTCTTTGCAAACGGTGAACTATACGAAATCGTCTACGCAGCTTCTGGCCAGGAGGCCCTGATCAACCATGCGCTTCGGGATGACAGCAGCGGTGGACGCCGCATCATTTTGGTCGATAATCCGGAAGACATTCGCCGCATTGACTGCCCTGGCATTTCCGGTTTCTGCACTGTGGATGCAGCGGGCCAGGTGCATTACTTTAAGAAGACAGGAGGAACTTGATTGGAACGAAAAATTATCTCACACCGGATTGGAAGCATTCTTGATGATATATCCCGTTTGAGCAATGCGCTTTACGCGATGGATACCACGGATATTCAGCGCTATCCGGACAACTATGAAGTCTTATCCACTGATGCCGCCCTGCGGGCAGAGAAAATTGCCTGCAGGCTGCGGCATTTGATATATTCCAGCACCACCATCCGCAAAGGCGATTACCTGACATCCGCCGGTATTGTACACGGAATTGAGGTTGTCTATGAGGACGGTGTACTGGAGGTCACCCTGCCCGGTCTGCTCCCAAAACGCAAGCAGAGGCAAAACACTGAGTTTCTGCTCGACCCGTTCTACTTCTCATTGGAGCAATACGCCAAAGAGCATCCCATGCCCCACTTCAGCGATTGTGTGGTGTGCTTTACGCAGGTTTATGACCAGTGCCTTCCCACCCGGCGTATCCGTGACTACGACAATCTGGAAGAAAAGCAGCTTCTGGATGTCCTCTCCACCTTCGTCATGGCTGACGATACCGGCCTGCTCTGCGATGCCTACAACACCGCTGCGCTGGGCGAAAAGGACTGTACCAGAATCAGTGTCATGGAAAAAAAGCGGTTTCCCGCCTGGCTTGCTGAGCATGAAAACACCCTAAAATCCATCTCGGATTTTTGAGCATTTTCAGCCATTGCTTGTCCGACCTGCCGCAACACAGTATTTCGCCCCGGATTTCGGGGCTTTTTTCTGTCGTTACACCACGGATTTTTACCGAAGTTCCTTGCAGTCTCGGTAAAAGCCGCACACCACAAGGAGGTGATCACTTGGGAAATTCCCACAGCCAGACACGATGGCGTACAGGCTTCTCTCTCTGACTGCCATCTCCGGCGAGTTCCCCACAGACCAGCTTAACAGACTTCCCGGCAGCCCATATTATCTGGAGTCTGTTGTCACTGCACTGAAAAAAGACGGGCTGCTGCGTACCTATTACCGGGATAAACTGCGCGGCTACCGTCTGGGGCCGCGAGCCAAAGCCACTCTGCTGGAAAGCCGGCCGGACAGGTTTGCCAGCTACCTGACAGGAGATACCGACACTAACCGTTTGAAATGCGAAATTGACCGAAGACTCCGGCTACACCGCCTGGCAGAAACCTATGTGACCATGGATAATGCGGGTGTATGTGTGTATCGAGATGAAAAACCGGCAATTTTTGCGCCGGAGGGTTACGCTGGCGGCAGGATTGTCTATCCTGCTTTTTTCAGTTCCAGAGAAGTGAAAGAAATGGGGATCGACACCACGAAGATCCGCAGTTCCCGCTCCACTGGAATACTCCTTGCGCCCTCCGGCATCTTCGTGACCTACAACAGTAGCAGCGCCCTGATGAAGTGGCGCTACAAATCGGAAATGCGGGTCAAGGCATTGATTTGGAGCGTAATCTGCCAACAGCGCCTGTCCCCACAGTTTCGCCATGAGGATGTTCATGGACTGATTCTGGGCAACAGCATGGATCTGGCTTACCAGATTTTGACCAGCACCGGAGGACGCAAACATGATTTCTTCATGCTGGATGGCAGCTATGAGCATTTTCTTTATCTTACCAACGACCATCAGGGGGAGGTGATACTTGCACTGCTGTGCGACCCTGGGAAAACTGCGGAGCTGGATCGCATTCTACTCCAAGGTCTTACTGCGAGGCAGCCCGGACTGGCTATTGAGCATGACGGCATTTCACCGGATGGCTCACCAGTCCTATTTGGCTATTTCTGCGATCTGCCCCGTATCGCACGCTTTAACACCTCTCTCGAACTATCCGAGCGCCCGGGCACACTGATCTGCTTTGACTTCCAGGCAGAGGTACTTCACAGCTACTGCGGTTCCCGGATGCGCTTCCAGACCATTGATTTCACAAAATTCGAGGGGAGGTTATTCCCATAAACAAGAAAAAACTGATCGTGAGCCTGATTGCAGCGCCCTTTGCCATTCTTGCAATCCTATACGCAGGCGGCTTTCTGGCACAGCTTTTGGGTAACTATGCAACCTGGAAACAGGGCGGCGGTATTCCCGGCGATGGTACTTCACCGCTGGCCGCTTCGCCCGACTTCCTTCTCTGCCTTTCCTCTGTGCTCCGACCGCCTTATGGCGTGTATGGCATTTTGATCTGCATTGGCTTGTTAGCAGTGCTGCTCATCATGGTCATGCGCATGGGATATGGTGATGCCGGCGAGTATGATGAAGACCGCAATTTCTCCTACTCCGCCAAAGGCACTTATGGCACCTCCGGCTGGATGTCCCGCAAAGAGATGTCCGGCGTACTGGATCTGGTGCCCGATCTGCGCAAACACAAGGGTGTTGTACTGGGTATGCTGGATGGCAAAGCAGTCTGCATACCGGAAGATACCAGAATCAACAGTAATCTGGCAGTCTACGGCGCCAGTGGTTCCATGAAAACCCGTTCGTTTTGTATGAACCGTATCCTTCAGGCCACTGTCCGAGGCGAAAATGGCGCTGGAGAATCGTTGATCATCTGCGATCCCAAATCGGAATTGTACGAGAAGTCAAGCGAATTTCTCCGCAGCCGGGGCTATTGTGTCAAGGTATTCAACCTCGTTTCCCCTGAAAACTCAGATTCCTGGTGTTGCCTTGCCGAAGTTGAGGGGCAGGAACTAATGGCCCAGCTTTTTGTAGATGTCATCATCAAGAACACCACGAACAACGGCAAGAGCGACCATTTCTGGGATGCCTGCGAGATGAATCTGCTCAAGGCCTTGGTACTGTATGTGGATCAAGGCTATGCGGAAGAAAACCGCAACATTGGCGAAGTCTACCGGCTGCTGACTCTCAATGGGGAATCCCAACTTGACACATTGTTCGAGGCGCTTCCTTCCACGCACCCTGCCAAAGCACCCTACAGCCTGTTCAAGCAGGCCAGCGACACAGTGCGAAGCGGCGTGATTATCGGTCTGGGCAGCCGCCTGCAGGTATTCCAGTCTGAGCTGATCAAAAAAATTACCGCTAAGAATGAGATCGATCTGGAGCTTCCGGGTCAGCAGCCCTGTGCCTACTTCCTCGTTACCAGCGACCAGGACAGCACCTTTGATTTTCTGGCCTCGCTGTTTCTATCTTTCTGCTTCATCAAACTGGTGCGATATGCAGACCACAACTGCGAGGGCGGCAAACTGCCTGTGCCTGTCCATATCCTTGGGGAAGAACTGACAGCGTGCGGCACGATCCCCGACCTCTCCCGCCGGCTCAGCGTAATACGCTCCCGGAATATCTCCATGTCCTGTGTGTTCCAAAATCTCGCAGGATTGCAGAACCGATACCCGCAGAATTTGTGGCAGGAGATCATTGGAAACTGTGACGCGCAGTTGTTTTTAGGCTGTACAGACCAGCTTACTGCCGAATTTATTTCTGCCAGGACAGGGCTTGCCTCCGTAGCAGTATCCAGTAAGTCCAAACAGCTGGGCACCTGGCGTATCTCCAACTATACACCGGAGTTTCGTGAGACCTCTGGTGTTGGAAAACGCCCTGTACTTACTCCTGATGAAGTCCTGCGGCTCCCGCTGGATCAGGCGCTCATCATCATCCGTGGCAAGAAGGTTCTGCAGGTAGACAAAATGGATTACTCCAAACACCCGGAAGCCAAGTACCTGCGTTCCTGCAAAGCATCTGCCCATGTACCGGAATGGCGCCGCTTGGAAGAAGAAGCCGCCAAAACACCGCAGCCCGCGCCGAAACCGGCTCCTGCAGCAAAGAAGCCGGCAAAGCGCAAAGCCACCAAACCGGCATCCCCCACGGATAAATCACCCAAAGAGGCTCCGGCCCCCAAATCTGCCGGTACGCCGGAAGGCATTATCACCACAGACAAGGATTCCATCCTGTCTTAAACAAAACTATCAAATTCATAGGAGGTTTTAATCTATGGCAACCAAGAAAAAAGAACTTCTGGAACAGGAGGCTCCTGTTACCGAAACCGTTATGTCGGAAGGCGAAACTCTGCCGGCCGATACTGCTCAACCTGAATCCCTTCCTGCTGATACTGGCAATAGTCTGGATTTGAACGAACTGCTGGGGCAGATGGATCAGCCCCTGGAGGACACCTCTGCCGAAGATATGGCTGAAGATCCCCTTCCTGAACTCACCGAGGAGGAAATGTTCGGAGATACGCCTGCTGAAACAGACGATCAAAGCGCTGCTCCCACTGATATGCCGGAAGACTTTGATGTGCAGCCGCCTGATGTTTACGAAGATAACGCCGACGCTGTGCAGGAACCCCCTGCATCTCCCAAGCCCAAGCGTACCAGCCGAAAGAAGAAAGAAGCTGCTGCTCCTGAAGAAACTGTCACAGAGGAAGTCCCTGCCGAAACAACAGAGTCGGCGGATACAGCCGACTCTATTCTTGATACGGAGGAACCTGCTGTGGAGCCTGATGTTCCTGTCGTGGAAGAAGCTGCCGCTCCTGCCCCTACTCCTTCTCCTCCCCAGCGCCAGCCCCGCCCCCAGCGCGGCGAGGCCCCCGTCCTTACCATCCGCAGCCGGGATGATGTCGAGACTGCCGAAGACCGTGATGATGTAATCTGGCATGAGATCCATAATGCCTACCGCACCCGCAAGATCATCACCGGCAAGCTGGGCGGCATTGAACAGCTGGACAACCGCAAGACGGTGGCAGTTGTGGATTACAAGGGGTTCCGTGTCATTATCCCTATCAAGGAAATGATGATCAATCTGGGCCGCAGTCCTTCCGGTCAGGAATACGCCGACCTTATGCTGCGCCAAAATAAGATCCTTGGCAACATGCTCGGTGCTGACATTGACTTCATCGTGCGTGGTATCGACTCCAAGACCCGCAGCGTAGTTGCCAGCCGCAAGGAGGCCATGCTGCGCAAACGCCAGATTTTCTATCTGGATACGGATGCTGCCGGTATGTACCGTGTCTATGAGGGCCGCATCGTCCAGGCGCGTGTGATTGCAGTGGCTGAAAAGGTTGTGCGCGTGGAAGTTTTCGGCGTTGAAACCTCCATTCTTGCCCGTGACCTTGCCTGGGACTGGATCGGTGACGCCCATGAGCGTTTTTCCGTAGGCGACGAGGTGCTGGTCCGTATTCTCAGCGTGCGGCGCAACAGTCTGGAGGACTTGGGCATCAAGGCTGACATCAAGAGTATTTCCGAGAACACCGACAGGGACAACCTGCAGAAGTGCCGTATCCAGGGCAAGTATGCCGGCCGTGTCACAGATGTCCACAAGGGCGTTGTCTATGTGCGTCTCTCCAATGGTGTCAATGCGGTAGCCCATTCCTGCTATGACTACCGGATGCCCGGCAAAAAGGACGATGTATCTTTTGCCGTCACCCGTCTGGATATGGAGCGGGGTGTGGCCGTAGGTATTATCACTCGGATCATCCGTCAGAACCTGTAAGCAAAACAATGCCAGGGGAGCAGATAAACCACTGCTCCCCTGGCTAATTTTTGTCCACAGTTTTGTTTCATATTGCACTTACTCAAGCGCAAGCAATACCTCTCCGAGTTTCTTCCACTGCTCTACCACAAAATCAAAAGACAGTGTATCTTCTTCCGCAAAAACATAGTTACGTTGCATATTCTGATAGTCCTTACGAAGTGCTTCATTATCAGAAAACCCTCTGAGCAACTGAAAATCAGAAAACTTCTTTTCCGCCAGATCACTGCCTGTTCTTCGGGTCTCTTCCAGCCTTTTATATCCCAGCATCTCAAGGAATATCTGCTGATTTTGAATCATTTCCTGAATCTGCTTTAAGTCGAACATGACACTGACATCGTAAAGATGTTTTGCCACATCAAAATACATCTTACGCTCATAATAGAATTCAGCAGCAAAAATCTTGTCGGCAAAAATCCTCTCTAACCGAATCGTGTTAATCATAAAAGGGACAACATCATATTGTGACCGAAGAATATTTCGCTGTTCTTCGGTGGCATAGGTGTAAAGTATCGGTTCAATTTCAAGTGGTGTAAAAGGCTCGCTAACAGTAAAAGATGTACCTTCTACTTTGACATATCCAAACCGTTGGAGCGGATCATCCGTGTCAATGCCTACAAGTGGAGTGTAATCATAGACAGTTGTGATACTACCTTTCCGATCATCTTCGAGATCCTTTCTGGATGTGCGTGGCAAGGCCTGATATTTCTTTGTTGCCATCTCCAGCCGTTTCTTAGCCTGGCTGTTACTGCAATTATCGATGCACACCGTCAAGTCAATATCCTCTGAAAACCGGCGGATACTTTTCTGTGCTTTATACAGGGCTGTTCCACCTTTAAAATAGGCTGGTAATGTTACCTGTTTCCCTGCCAACTCCCTCAACAGTAGCGTAACATAATAGTCCTTCTCCAAAATATCAGCCCGAATGCTACTATCCTCATGGATTAAATTGATAATATTCAAAAAAGCAAATTTATCCTCGTGCAGTTTCATAACTACCCTCCAACAAAATGTCTATGGTCCGAAGCAAAGTTTTTTGCCCATAATATTTTCTGGCCATCAGAATCAACATCTCAGTTTTCAATGTAAATTCCTCAACAGTAGCTCTTACCACATCAATCGGCTTTGCAGTATCTACTGGCGCCATATCCAGTTCTCTGATTGCATCCAAAATTTGCAGATATCGAAAATTTCCAGAATTAACTACAATAGGCGGTTTCCGAATCTCAATCTGCATTCCTTCGGGAATTCGTTTTGTATGCAGGTTGGTTGCAATGCATCTCCTTTTTGGCATTTGAGAAACAAGACCAATACGATTTAATGCAGACAACCCTGTTTCATATCCAATTATCTCGTTTTCTTTCCGAAGTAACTGCTTACAAAAAAGTGTTTCTTTATCTGGAGTATAATATCCAAATGCTGTTTTTACTCTCCTGCAGTAAATTCCTTTGGTTAGGCGCATAATCTGCCCCTCTTTTTCAAGCCGAGCCATATTTACATTGACTGTCTTTTTTACCATCGCTGTATCAAGTAAAAGCCGTTCCGCCACATACTCTGCGACTTGTTCGGTTGTAATTGTTTGATCTGGCTCCAGAGCAGTCAGATACTGCATGATCAAATCCCGGTACTTTATCTTTTCCATACAGATCTCCTTTCCGTTGCACTTGTTATTATAATACTCATTTTTCCTTCGTTTTATGTATTCATAATAACACTTTTTCTTGTTGCAGTCAATGGGAGGAAGAAAAACAGATATACTCCAAGACCAGCTTCTCATTTTCAGTTAGTTTTGTCGCTGTTGCCCCCTTTAGCACATACTATCAGTATATGCGTCTCTTTCTAAACTTCCCAATACATAATTTTATCTTCTATATGCGTTTATTTTTCACGAAAATACAGTTATAATATATATAATCGAGGATTTAGGAGGCAATTTTATGCTGATTCAGTTTCGTGCAGAGAACTTTCTCTCTATCAAAGGCAGTGTCGTATTATCCCTGCTTGCCAGTAAGGATAAAGAGCATCCGAAGCATCTGATTGTGAATGGAAGCAAACGGTATTTGAAGTCTGCCGGAATTTACGGAGCCAACGCTTCCGGGAAGTCCAATGTCCTTCATGCATTCTGGTTCATGGTAAATTATGTGCTGACTTCGCATAACCAGCAGCTCCACAAAGCCATCGAACGTTCGCCTTTCAAGTTTGACCGTGAAACACCCGTCCGCCCCAGCAGCTTTGAGGTCATCTTCACCGCAAATGGCATCCGATACGCGTATGGCTTTTCGGTAACAGACAAAGTTGTTATTGAAGAATACCTATATTACTATCCCAATGGCAGGCAGGCGATCATTTTTGAGCGGCAAAACACAAACGATTTTCGTTTTACTGTTGATGTCGATGAACAAAGCATGCTCAAAAATCGTACTTCACCTAACAAGCTCTATCTGTCTGTTGCATCAAACTGGAGCTATTCCAAGGTAATTCCTGTTCTGGAGTGGTTTGCTTCCTGCCGGATCATCACGAAACATTCTGCTGCAGATGCTTATGAACTTGAAGCAGAACAGCTCAAAGACGATGGCTACCGGCATATGATCGCCTCTATGTTGCGTGGCGCAGATTTTGGTATACAGTCCCTTCAAATGCGTGATTTAGAACCCACCACTTCTCAGCAGGGCGATATTTTCACCAATATTGAGGCCATTCACACGGTACAAGACACAGAGGGAAATACTTCTTCCTACACACTGAATATGGCAGAGGAATCCGATGGCACCAACAGTTATTTCAAACTGATTGGTGTGGTAAAAAAGGTGCTGGATGAAGGAACACTCCTTATAGTAGACGAACTGGACGCTCATCTGCATCCCCTCCTGACAAAGCATCTGGTCTCGCTTTTTAACAGCGTGGAGTTCAATCCAAATGGAGGCCAGTTGATTTTCACATCACACAACACCAATCTTCTTGACTTGGATGTGCTGAGGAGAGATCAGATCTGGTTCACCGAAAAAGATGAACTGACCGCTGCTACCGATTTGTTTTCCCTCCAATCTTTTTCTATCCGCAAAGATACCAAAATTGAGAAGGGGTATTTGATCGGCCGTTATGGTGCGATTCCTTTTATTAAGGGTGGGCTGTAATTGGCACAAAATTGTCTCTACATTGGCACAGTCCTGCCCTTTCGCCGTAAATCCATATCTGTTATACTTGGTACAGTCAAAACTTTGCATAGCAGCCGCTCCGGTTTGGAGTGGCTGTTTTCAATTTCAGTAAAGGTGGTGGTTTCTATTCTCTTTCAAAAAGCCCGGAGGGTGCTGAACAACGAGCGGGGCGAGGCCAACTATTTCAGTACGGTGGTCTTTATCTTCATCGCTGTCCTGCTGCTGGCCTTCATTATTGACCTGTTCAGCATCATTTCCACCAAGCAGGAACTTGACCATGCCGCCGATCAGATGGTCAAACAGATCCAGCTTTCCGGCGGCGTCAACAGTGAGACCGATGAACTGTTTGAATTTTTGAGTTCTCAGATCGAGGGAGCCGAAAATATTTCCTACTCCATTGACGCTACCTATACATCACCCAGGCCATCCGGTATGACAAATGCCATCCAGTTGGGCACCCCCTTCTTCATTACTATCGAGGGAGATGCTAAACTGGGCGGGTTCTGGAATTTTGACCTGGTAAACATTACAGTGGTTGCCCGCGGCAGCGGCGTCAGTGAGCACTACTGGAAGTGAGGTGACCTATGAAACGCATATTCCTGCGACTGAAACAGCCGCTGCGAAACGAACGGGGCGAGATCACCTTTTTCGCCTGCTTTTTTGTGGTAGGCATCGTGATGCTGATTTCCTTCCTGCTCCTGTACGCTTCCATACGGATCACCTGTATCAACATCCGCAACGGCGCTAAAATGGAGTTAAATAACCTTAGCGGCACGATTTATGCAGATACCTACCGTTCCCAGCGTGAAACTAACTTTGAAGAGTACCTAAATACCCTTTACTCCAGCAGTGACTATACCGACATGCTGGAGGCTACAGTGGCAGGCGGCCTGGACTCCAAGATTCCGCTTTCAACGGAGGATTACAAGGTTTCCGACATCAGCCTGGAGTTCAATGTAGAAGATGGACGGGTTGAGTACATCTTTTACTGTGACGTGGAGTTTTATGTGCGGATGTTCGGCCACAGTTATCCGGCTATCACCCAACGGGTAGAGCTGACAGGCTACCACAACACAAAATTCTAACAATACTGTTGAAAGCCCAGCACATTCTACCGTATAGGCTTTATATAACAGCAAAAAAGGAGTGTATGTAAAATATGAAGAAGTTTTTCCAATCCAAAGGCTTTATTGTTTCCTCGCTGGCTCTCCTCTGCGTCACTATTCTGGGTGTCTGCTGGTTCGTAAGCCGCGACCGTACCGGAGATTTTAGACCGGATGAATCCCCACCCAGCAGCGTCACCGGCGATTGGTCAGATGGTGGCACACAGACAGATGGTGATAATGGAGCAGATGCTTATGCTCCCGGCCAGTCCACAGATGCCGAAGAAGAATATCCCAAAGTAACCTCCCAAACGGAGGATGAGGTTGTGATCGACTTCACCGATACTGAAAAGTTTGAAGAAACGCCTCCTCCGGTGCCGGAAGGTAAGACCGAAATCAAAGATCCTGGTCAGGAGCATACCGTCAATCCCGACCCGTCAGTTCCGGAGGTTACTGCCCCGCCCGCCGAGCAAGCGCCGCCCAGCAATGAGCCGGTTCCAGGCTCCAGCAACGGAAATGGAGCTGTATATGATCCGGTGTTTGGCTGGGTTGTTCCCGGCAATGTACAGCAGTCCACCGGTGACAGCGATGGAGATCTGAACAAACAGGTCGGCAATATGGGCTGATTTACTACAACTGAATATGGCACTACTTGGCCGTCACAGGATTGTGGCGGCCTTCTTATTTTCAAAAGGAATGGAGCGTGATGTATTTGAAACGACTTCTCGCCTTCCTATGCTGCTTTGCCTTTGTTTTCTGTCTATTCCCCTCCTCTGCCTTTGCAACGGGCGGAAACGGAAACATAGATGGCGGCGGTGGCAGCATGGGTCACGGCACAAGCAGCAACTTCTGGAATTCAGGCAATGATGGTGTCCGCATTACTGTTGTTGACGCATCCAGCGGAACTGCCGTATCTTCTCCACTGGACTTTTCAAACCGGACGCAGAAGACCAGTCTTCTCCACTTTGGCAAAGTCAACAAACTGCAATACCTGGGCGGCGCCGGCCTCTCCCTTCAGTCCGGCGTTGCCTATTCCTGCATCAGACCTGCACAATCTATGCCCACAATCGTCAGCAGCAAGGGGCAGAGCAACATCGAAGCCATCAAACGGTATTTCTGTTCTGAATATGCGTGCATGATGGTCGCTCAGGCAGCCGGAGTCGATTATGAGCGGATGATTGCCGGCGAGTACAAGCTGCTGATCGAGCCCATTGCCTATTTCACGCACAACGGCCAGTATTACTGTATGACAGCTACTGAAGCCGGCCTGTATGATCAGATGTCCGGCGGCAATCTGCGAAAAACCATGACCTCACTTACCCATAAAAATCTGCCGCTGTCAATGTTCCTGGAATTCAGCGACCTTGGCATCTCCGCCTGGACAGGCAGCACCACTGGAAAGCAGAACAATTCCGACATCATCAGCACCCTCGGCGTTGGTATTGTCTGGTTTGATGAAGCTCCGCCGGAAGGAGAAATTCAGGCCCCTGATGTAGAATACCGAGTAGATACGGATGTGATTACCGCCGTCACACTGCGGACAGATCAGGATCTGACGCCGGATAATCCGGCATCGGTTACCTTCCATATCCTCGGCACCACCTACCGAGTCAATGATATAGTGATCCCAGCCGGTGACAGTCAGGTAGTCTGGGTCAAATGGCATACCCCCTCCACCCCGCAGACCGTGACCATTACGGTATCTGTCAGCGGCGCCTATACCGCTCAGGATACCTTTGTTGCAAAGATCGTGGATCTGAATGAGCACATTCCGCCTGACCCTGTGGCAACCGACACCAATCCCGGCTACTCTGTGCCGCCCCTGCCCAATGAAACGCAGAAGCTCACTGCCAACTGGGGCGTCTGGAGCTGCTACTGGGTGCCTGTATGGGTATGGTGCGACCACGGTGAAGATGGCGGGCACTGGGTTGATGAAGGGTATTGGGAATACGAATATACGGGCTACTCCGCTTCCATCAGCGGCGAGATGTCTCTAATGCCAGACGATATTGTACCCACAGCATCCGGCAAGACAATGAAAAGCGGGTACGGCGTTAAAACCGAAGTGCGGGCAACGCTGTCCACAGATGCCCCGACCAGCCACATTACTTATCCCCAAACTGCTTTTTCCGTATTTCCTGAGTTCCAGTATCAGACCTATCTGCGGCTTCTGCAGCGTTCCGGCGGCCAAAGTGCAAAATTCATCTTCAAGCCCAACGAGTTTTCCACCTATGACCGGACAGTGCATTTCACACCGCTGTGGTTCCCCGATGCCACCGACTACACCATCTATACACAGGTGTGGGATACCTGGACTCCTGACGGCATGTTATCCATCAACCTAAATGACTATGTTTCAATCCAAGGGAGCCTTTATGATGACTGGTATACCAATCGAGAATAACCTCTGGACAGCTTACCTGCTTACCATATTTTTTGTGGTGGCCGGCTTTGCTGTCTACGATGTGCTTTACAGACGGGTGCCTGACCGGGCACTCGTCTTTTTTATCCCCTTAGCTGCCCTGGCGCCGGTCCTGCAGGGGTATTTCCTGTTAAATCACGGGCTCCCGCCGCTCTTCCTCTGGCCGGTCGCTACCCATGCCCTGGTAGGTGCCCTGCTCGGCTTTTGTATTCCATTGGCAGCTGCACTGGCAACAAACAGCACTGGTCTGGGCGGCGGGGATATCAAGTTCTGCGGGATATTAGGGCTGGTCTATGGTCCTTCCGGCATGGCGCTGGTCTTTCTGACTGCCGCTGTTACCGCAATGCCTGTGATCTTTCTTCTCAGGCGGCTTTATCGAACTGGGCAGCCCCTTGCTATCCCGTTCCTGCCATTTCTCGCCTGTGGCTGCTGTACAGCGACCCTGGCCCAACTATTTTTAAGATAGGAGACAACGCTTATGAAACTGAATAACCGATTCATCTTCGGGATCCTCTCTCTGCTGTTGGCGGCAGTTATCGCCTTTGTGGCACTTCCAACCATCGCCCGTCAGACCAATGGAAAAGAGGAAATCGTCCGTATCACCCAGCCGGTATTGAAAGGCGAGCAAATCTCGTCAGAAAATGCCGAGGTGGTTGAGGTAGGCGGCTATAACCTCCCCTCCAACATCGCCCATCAGCTCTCCGATGTAAATGGTCTTTACGCTACCGCCGACTTGGCTGTGGGTGACTATATCCTTACCAGCAAGATCAGCTCTGTACCGGTTTCGTCCGATGTGGCGCTCAACAGCATCCCTTCCGGTAAGGTTGCTATCTCGCTGACCGTCAAAACACTTGCTTCCGGCCTCTCTGACAAGCTTCAGCCCGGTGACATCATCCGTATTTACCACTTTCTTGATACGGCCGCCGAAGTACCGGAACTGCGTTTTGTCAAAGTATTGTCCGTCACCGACTCAGACGGCATCAATGTGGATAATGCCAAGGAGCCCACGGAGGATGAAGAAAAGCAGCAGTCAGCCACCATCACTGTGCTGGCAAGCCCTGAACAGGCGAAGATCATTACCGGTCTTGAAAATGACGGCGTAGCTCATGTGGCTCTTATCTCCCGCAACAATGACAAACTGGCAGATGAGCTGCTTGCCGAGCAGGATAAGACTCTGCAGGAAATCTACTTCCCCGAAACTTTGATTGAGGAAGAAGCTGCAGATGCGGAAAATTCTGATGTTGAAAGTGAACCCCAGGAAACGGAAACTGCAGAGTCTGCACAATCCACTAATGAAACTGCACCCTCGGCAGAATAATCAAATCAAGGAAGGAGGATCTTCGTTATGGGTAAAGTTATCACCGTCTGGGGAAGCCCCGGCAGCGGCAAATCCATGTTCTGCTGTATTCTGGCAAAAGCCCTGACCCGGGACAAGCGGAAAGCCATCATTATCAATGCCGATATGAATGTCCCTATGCTGCCGGTCTGGCTGCCGGAGCAGATCATCCAGACCAATACCTCTATCGGCCAGGTTTTGAGCAGTGTGGAGATTGATACATCTCTGGTTGCCAGTCATGTGACAGTGCTGAAAAACTATCCCTTCATTGGGATGATGGGCTATGCGGCAGGAGAAAACCCGCTGAGCTACCCGGAGGTCAAATATACCATGGTACTGCAGCTCATTCATGCTGCCGCCAAACTGGTAGATTTCGTCATTCTGGACTGCAGCACCAGCATGACCAATGTGTTCACTCCCGCCGCCATTGAAGCCGGCGATGTGGTCATCCGTATCCTCACCCCGGACCTAAAGGGCATCAACTACCTGAAAGCCCATCAGCCTCTGCTTGTGGACGAGCGCTTCCGGTTTTCTGAGCATATGACATTCGCCGGTCTGGCCCGTCCCTTCCACGCCTTGGATGAAATGGGCTATATCATTGGCGGGGTTGACGGCCTGCTTCCCTACAGTAAGGAGATCGACCGCTGTGCTACCGAAGGCGGTATGTTCAAGGCTATCACCTACTGTAACCCCAAATACACTGCTTCACTGAACAAGGTACTGGAAATTCTGGAGCAAATGGAACTGGCCGAGCAGTCAGAGGAGGATGTGGCGTATGAATGTGAGGAGGATGCCGATGAGTAATTTGAATGATATATTCTTCACACCGGCCGCCAATCAGGAGCTGACCTATGACCAGATACTGGAGGATGTACAGCGGTATTTTGCCGAAAACCATGCCTCCACCATTGCCGAAGCTGGGGAAGGCAATGCAGAGCGTGCCACAAGCCTGCTGAAAGAACTGATGGAACACTACATTGTCAAACGCAAATATGCCCTTGACGGGCTCTCTACAAAAGAACTGTGTTCCAAGCTCTATGAAGACATGGCCGGCTACTCCTTTTTGAAGAAATGGATCTATAAGCCCGGTGTTGAGGAGGTCAACATCAACGCCTACAACGACATTGAAGTGATCGAATCCAGTGGGCGCAGTATCAAGATCCCTGATAAATTCAGTTCGCCCCAGCACGCCATCGATGTGATCCGCCGAATGCTCAACGCCTGCGGCATGGTCATTGATGATACTATGCCCAGCATTGTGGGATTTCTGGACAAGAACATCCGTATTTCGGTGGACAAAACTCCCATTGTGGATGCAGATGTAGGCGTCAATGCCTCCATCCGTATTGTCAATCAGCAGACCGTCAGTGAAGAAAAACTGCTGAACTCCGGCAGTGCCACCGCTGAAATGCTTCACTTTCTGACTGCCTGTATTCGATATGGGGTGTCTGTCTGCATTGCCGGCTCCACCGGCTCCGGCAAGACCACGATCATGGCCTGGCTGCTGTCCAATGTGCCCAATAACCGGCGCCTTATTACCATTGAAGAAGGCAGCCGCGAATTTGATCTGGTCAAGCGGGATGCGCAGGGCAATATCCTTAATTCCGTAGTACATCTGCTGACCCGCCCCAGCGAGAACCCTGCGTTGAACATCAATCAGGATTTTCTTCTGGAGCGGGTGCTGCGTAAGCATCCGGATGTCATCGGCGTGGGTGAAATGCGGTCAGCAGCAGAAAGCTTGTCCGCAGCCGAAAGTTCCCGCACCGGCCATACCGTATGTACCACCATCCACTCCAATTCCTGCAACAGTACTTACCGCAGGATGATGACCCTTGCCAAACGCAAGTACAACATGGATGACTCCATCCTCATGCAGATCATGGTAGAGGCGTATCCCATCATCGTCTTTACCAAGCAGCTGGAGGACCGTTCCCGTAAGATCATGGAGATCATCGAGGGCGAGGACTACCAGGACGGGCGGCTGATCGCCCATTCCCTATACAAATATGAAGTGGAGGACAATGTAACTGATGACCGTGGTGAAACCCGTGTGGTAGGGCACCATAAAAAAATTGGCTTGATCTCCGATTCCTTGAAGAAAAGGCTGCTGGACAATGGCATTTCCAACAAGGAATTGGAAGAATTCATGCAGCCGCCAAAGGAGGTGGGTTAATTGCAATGGATCTATCTTATCTGTTTTATCCTGCTCAGTGCTGGGCTTTTGGCTCTGTTTGGTGTGAAGCCGGGTGATTTTATCGACGCCCTCTTCCGCTCCCAGCGAAAATCCGCCACCTTGTCGGATGAACTGAATGTTCTTCTGGGCACACCAGCCAAGGGCTTTTTTAATCAGGATTACGAACTGAAACAGATCTTGAAGGGTACCGGACGGGCGGACCGCTATGAGGCAATAAAACGACTGTCCCTGATTCTGTTCGCTGTGGGGGCTGTGCTGGCTCTTTTGATTGGGAATGTGTACATGGTGCCCATTCTGGGTATCGGTTTTTCTCTTATACCGATCTGGTATCTGCGCAGCACTGCCGCCAGCTATAAAAAGCACCTGAATGAAGAACTGGAAACCGCTATTTCCATCATCACGACTTCCTACCTGCGCACCGAGGATCTGATCCGTTCTGTCAAGGAAAACCTGCCCTATATCAATGAGCCGGTAAAAGCCAACTTTGAAGCCTTCGTTTATGAAGCGGAATTGATCAACGCCAACATCACCAGTGCTATCAACAGCCTGAAGATGAAGATTCCCAACCGGGTCTTCCATGAATGGTGCGGCACCCTCATCCAGTGCCAGTCCGACCGCAGTATGAAGAATACCCTTCCTACCATCAACCAGAAATTCTCCGATGTGCGTGTGGTGCAGTCGGAACTTGAGGCAATGATGCAAGGGCCGCGGCGTGAAGCCATCACCATGATATTTCTGGTTATCGCCAATGTGCCGCTGCTCTATTTCTTGAATGAGGATTGGTTCCACACCCTTATCTTCACCACACCGGGCAAAATTGCACTGGCGATCTGCGCAGCCATCATCCTATTTGCGCTGACCCAGATCATGAAACTGAGCAAGCCCATCGAATATGGAGGTGATAGCGTATGACTTTTCTGGCGCTCATCGCCATCATCTTCTTCAGTTTTGCTGTCTACAACCTGACCTGCGCCTTTGTGGACATCCCGACCAAGAAGACCTCACAAATGATGATGCTCTCCCGCAAACAGCAGGGCACCAAAAACGAAAAGCTGCTTGATGTCTATGTGACAAAAATCGCCGGTTGGATCGCCCCTTATTTGCGGCTGGACCGGCTCAAGCGCAATAAGGTACAACGCGCTCTGGACATTGCAGGTCTGCAGCTTACCCCGGAGGTCTATACAGCCAGAGCCTGGGTAACTGCAGGGGCAGTTGGCCTGTGTGCCATCCCCATGGCACTTCTTATTCCGCTGCTGGTGCCTATTTTGATCGGTCTTGCAGTGGCGCTGTGGTTTTCAACCTACTATGCAGCCTTTGATTTTGTTAAAAAACGCCGCAAACTGATTGAGGGCGAGATTCCCCGATTTGCTTTGACCGTCGGCCAGAGCCTTGAAAATGACAGGGATGTACTTAAAATTCTGACTTCCTACCGCCGTGTGGCTGGGAAAGACTTCGGCGCCGAGCTGGATCAGACCATTGCTGATATGAAGACCGGCAACTATGAAAATGCCCTCATTCGATTTGAAACCCGCATTGGCAGCCCCATGCTGTCCGATGTGATCCGTGGCCTGATTGGTGTCCTGCGCGGTGATGACCAGCGGATGTACTTCAAAATGATTACCTTCGATATGCGCCAGATCGAGCAGAACAATCTGAAAAAGGAAGCTGCCAAACGTCCCAAAAAGATCCAGCGTTACTCTATGATGATGCTGATTTGCATTATGATCATCTATCTGGTGGTGCTCTGTACCGAGGTTATGAGTTCGCTCGGGGCATTCTTTGGCTAATCGGCATCCGCCACGGTACTTCCGGGCGTTTTCATACCTGCTCCTCATATGGAAGACAGATACACAGGGAGGTGAGCGTTTGTACCCAAGCGATTTTCCATAGCGACAGGCACACCATTCTTTTTCATCTGGACTGAGCCGGACTGTTTCATCAGCCCGGCTCCATTTTTTACAGGAGAATGCCTATGCCCAAAAAGAAATTTTATCCGCCGAATGATACCGGCACCAAAAAACGACGCTTTCGTTGCTTGCTGTTCCAACGGCCTAAAGCATATCCGAACCGGCCCCGTTCCAACAAAAACAATCTGATCAAGCCTATCCGCCGCGCTTAACAGACGGTGGACTTGATATACCATCCACTCAATCATCAAACATATAACAGGAGGTTACCCATGAGAAAATTCACGACCCATATCTATACCAAAGCCAACTATCTGCTCAACCGCGGCCGTATGGCATTGTCCAATCAGCGCGGCGATTTTTACATTTCGGACGCCGTCAAAATCATTATCGCCGTAGTTTTGGGTGCGCTGCTCCTGGCGGCTCTGACCCTCATCTTCAATGATACGGTCATCCCCCGCATCACCCAGGAGATTGAAAGTCTGTTCTCCTAAGCACCAAATCAGGGGCCAGTTTGCAGAACTTCTGCAGCTGGCTCCTTTTTTTATTTTTAGAAATGCAAATGTACTGTAACGGAGGTGAAAGCATGAATCAAAAACCGTGTCAGTTCTATTCCTTTCTGCAGGCAGTCCGGGGTAACTGGCGTAACGCCCTGTTCATCCGCTGCAGCGGTTCACTTTGTCCAATGATCCGGCAGGCATCTTGTGAGGGATTCCTGATGGCAGCAGACGCAGGCTGTCAGCCGATCTTTCTGTCCGTCCAGACAGTGCGGAAGCTGAGTGGAGAAGCAGTGGACCCCGAAGAATGCTCTGCAATTCTGGAGTGCCGCTCGTTTCGGACTGCTTATACCAAGTTTCTGGAATGGCATACCTCTTCGGACCATGTATGTCCGTTTTTACAGCTATGCCCAGACCGGGATACCTACTTCGGATGATTCTGCCTGTTAAGACGCAATGCCGCCGTCATCGGCGCGTAATGGAGGTGATTTTATTGAAACAAAAGCAAATCAAATGTCCTTATTGTCATGCTCACGCTTCTCTTCGGCCTGCAAGCCTTGTGTATGGATCTACTCCACAGACCAGAGGAAAATTCCTGTATGTCTGCGACAGATGGCCGGCCTGCAATGCCTATGTCAGTGCTCATGAGCGCACATTGCTCCCCATGGGGACACTGGCGAATGGCGATCTGCGCCACAAACGCATTCTAGCCCATCGTGCCCTAAAAAAACTGCAGCAGGACTGCCATATGGAAAAATGGGAAGTCTATATCTGGCTGCAAGCCAAGCTGGGACTGGATGCACACCAGACCCACATCGGCCAGTTTTCCGAATATATGTGCGAGCAAGTCATTTCCCTCTGTCAGCAGGCTCCGGCGTACACATCCGGGCGTGCTGCCTGAACGGAGGTGAAGCCGGATGAAGCAAAACTTTAAGCTTACCAAAGACCAGCAGACACTGGTAGAAAAAAACCTGTCCATCGTTCACTGGGTCATTGTCAACAACATTCATGTGAATCCCGGCATCTGTGGTCTGGAGTATGGAGATCTGTTTCAGGAAGGGTGCCTGTGGCTCTGCAAGGCCGCCTTTACCTACCATGCCGGACAGGCACAGTTTTCAACCTACGCCAAAAAGGTTGTGAAAAACGGAATCCTCTCCTACTGCCGCAAAATCTGTAGCCAGGGACGGCACATCAGCCGGCTGATCATCGGAGAACAGGGCGAACTGGCTGCAGATGGAGAACAGATAGACCAGCCAGACGACCATTTTGACTCCCATCTTTCTCGTCTGGAGACCCTTGATCTGCTGGAAGCCAGCAAACAGAACTATCAGGGCGTTGCCAGACTTGGCATCGAAGCGCTGGCGCTGAAGGTCCAGGGAATGCGCATTACAGACATCGCCGCCCTCTATCAAGTCCCTCCTTCCCATGTGGGTGCCTGGATTTCCCGTTCTCTGGAAAAACTTCGCAATGACCCTGACTTTTTGACCTGCCTGCTTTGATTTGTTGAAAATCAGCATCAATATCAGTAAGGGATATGTATAAAAAGGAGGTATCGAAATATGGCAATCAAAACCCTATACACTGCGGTCGGCCGGTTTGAGAGAAGGACAAACGGCTGCAACCGCAGTTGTCCAATCATCCTGTTAGGCGGTCAAGAGTACATGGTCGATATGCAGGAAATGGTGATTTGGAGCATGCTCAACTGGAGAATCCTGCGCTGGGATGACATCGCACAAGAATACGAAAAGCTATCCACCGCATCCGGTTACTGTACCGAGCGGTCTTGGGAAGACTGTACAAACCGCCTGCTGACCCGTGGCCTTCTGGTATCCGGCAGTGGTGAAACAGAATACGATGCTCTGTATGACCTGCTTGGCTCGCTCAGCATTATCCCAACCAGCGGACCGTTCTTCCTCCGGCTCGCCTCTTTTGTCAAGCTGACGCTGCTGGCACATGTTCCGGTATCCGCCGCGCGGAAACTGTTCCAGAAAGAGAAACGCACCAAATACGAAGCTCTGGTCATGCGCCTTGCCGGACAAGCCCTGCTCTCCACTGCTGAGATCATCAAGTGCATAGATAAAAATATTTCCCGTCTCCCCAATGAATGTGCGCTTTTGGATTCCCTCTACGGCGATGAAACGACCACCAGTGACAACATTGCCAGCATGGTCAAAATCAGCCAGAGCAGCAAGCCGGTGACATTAGCCGTTGCCAATCTTTATCTGCGGCAGCAGATTATCTTTGAGAGGGTATGAGCATGATGGAACAATGGACTCTTTTTCCCACTGTATTGCAGAGAAAGTTTCTGCTCACTCTGCTGGCCGGAATCGCCAGTGCGGGAATCAGCGTCATCATCTGCGTGGCGACTAAAGATCATATCCTGCTGGCATTGGGAATTATCGTACTCTGCGCCTGTCTTATATCCTGTAGAGGAATCTGGGTGACTGCGGCACATAAGAACTACGAAGTAGTGGAAGGCATCTGCGCCGGTATCAGTACACCTATGCTCCGCCGCTACCGCAAAGTACATCTGATAGACAGCCATGGCGTAGAGATCACACTGCTTCTCAGTAAATCGGCCCGGCTTAAAATAGGCGAACCCTACCGATTTTACTTTCAGAAAGGGGCACGACCTACCGTTGGAAATGACTATCTGGATGCCGCACTTTCAACGAACAGCTTTTTGGGCTATGAAGCAATCAGCGAGCCGTAGAAAGCGGAACTGAAAGATATGACTGACATCCCCCTAATGTTTTTTGAGGGAACAGAAATCTATTTATATTGCAATCATTTTACAAAAAGGATTCAACTCCTTGACAAAGTGATGTATAATGTACTTTATGTAAATTAGCATCAAGGAGTTTTAGAGATATGAAAAAACTAATAGAAGTATCATTAAAATCTATCATTTTCTTTATTGGATGGGCAATTTTCGTATCAGTTATACCGATTCCTGATATTGACAATACAGCGTTGTGGAGGTTTTTTGCAGAACTAATACCGTTTTTGGCGATTGTTATTATGACCGTCATTTTTTGGTTTGTAGATCGTAAAAAAACCAAGTTACATCTCACACAGCGCCCCGTCTATAGCAGTGTATTAGGAGGGACAGTTGGACTAAGTTGGTTAGGTATATCTGTCGGTATTTTGCTTTTTACCGGGTCTGCACGGATAGAAGGTACTAATCATATTTCTATGCTCTGGCTCTGGATACTATCAGCCTTTATCAACACAATTATGCAGGAAATGTTGGTTCGTGGTTATCTATATCAGATGATAAAGAGAAACTACAATGTAGTTGCGGCAACTGTTGTGTCTACCATGCTGTTTACTTTTGCACATGGAGGTGCTTTTGAAGCAGGAACTCTCCCTGTTTTGAATGTTTTGACAATGAGTTTGTTTATGACAGCAGTTTTGGAATATACAAATTCTTTAATTGCCCCTATAATCGTTCATTTTCTCTGGAATAGTGTAGGAGCGATTATTTTGGGAGGAGTATCACTTGCAGAGGACTATCCACATTTGTTTAATATGACATTCGGTGGCAATCAACTGCTATCTGGTGGAATTTATAAAATTGAAGGCAGTGTTGTAGTATTTGTTTTGAATGTGATTATGATAATTGGATTTATTATGGCAAAGAAAAAGAAGAATATTGCATAAGAAGTCACAAACCAACAATCATGAAGTTGTTTTGAAATGCTCCTTTTATGATGACAGTTTATTTTCACTGTCTCCCATAAAGGGAGCATTTCATTTTCCTTATATTTTGCAGAATACATTCCTTCCGTCCCTATTTATTAGGTAGATAAAAGAAAGGAGGGTTTCCCATGTATAAGCCCCACACCATTGAACAATACAAAGTCTATCGCTTTCTGGAAGAAAACTTTGCGCTGGAGCATTTCCTGCTCGCTCCTTTGTCACGCTTCGGACTGATGCTGGAGGACAAAACCGATGAGAAAATCGCGTTTGCCTTTCTCAATAACTGTGTGCAGGAAATACCCGTACCAGCTCCAGCCGATCCGGAAACGGTAACCGCTTTTCTAAAACAATTCCGCAGCCTTACGCCCCACCCAGTCATCCATGACTTTGAAGCGCTGACCCGCTGGTGGCTGGACAATCCCAACCCGCTTACCTACCAGCAGGCGCTTGGTATGTCCGATGATCTCTACCGCCATTTTCTGTCTCATCCTTTGATCAGTGAAGATGAGGCCCTTCGGCTGGCACGCAAAGGACTCGTTACCGAATCGGAATATAATGACCTGCAGCTATGGTATTTCAACGGCCATACAATGTCCTGCTGGTTTGGTCCTCTGGGAGTAGATGGCACCGGCAGCCTATACGGTCTGACCTTTGACTATCAAACGGCATCCCCAACAAAGACTCAATTCTACCTTTTGGATGACTACTACCGTGTTATGAACCATCTTACAGAGTAAGACCTTTTCAACTACTACATATCGTGCTTGTCACTGGCAATAAATCTATATATAGTGTTTTATATCTTGACAGACACAAGATCCAGTGCTATACTGAACTTGTAATTGATTTTTGTGCGTATCCCATTTGGGAATACAGGTCTTTTTGATCTGTACCGTAGGCCAAAAGCCTGCATTGCACACGCTGTTAAGTTTGTATGCAAGTGTCAGTGATTTTTTGCGCCCTTTTAGGGCCGAAAAACTGCTGGCACTTTTTTATATAGATAATAATGCCAATGGCAGAAAGGAGTGTTATGGCACAGATTTTTGTGTTCGGGCGCGTCATGAACGACCTCGTACCCAAAGAAAGCCAGTCCAAACAAAGCTATGTATGCTTTGATCTGATGGAACGCACCAAAAACTGGACGCAGTTCTATCAGGTATGGGCCTGGGATGCAGATGTCACCCGGCTCATGCAATTCAAGGTCAAAAAAGGCAGTATGATCTGGCTTGCCGGCTCACAGCGGCTGGTAGATGTTCGCATGAAGGACGGTAAATTGGAAAAGAAACTGAAGGTCAGTCTAAATGACTTTGGTTTCCTCCCCAAACAGCCCGCCACAGCGAACAGACAGGAGAATGACCCGGACATTACTGCGGAACCCGCACCGCCTCCCACAGAGGTATTGGACGGTGACCGTGAATCCCTGCCGGAGTAGTTTACTTCGGCGCCCAAGAGGGACCGTATCAAGTTTTTCAGAATGAAACTGAAAGCTTGGTGCGGTCCCTCTTTTTTTGTTTTCCAACAAATTCAGAAAAAGGATGGTATCAAACATGAATAATGACAGAGGACTTTTGAGTGGCAGCATCACGATCCTGATTGGTGCGGTCATCGCAATTATGGCTCTGGTACGCGGGCCCTGGCAAGTCTGGCTGCTTCTGGGCGTTTTCACTCTCTGGGGACTGTGGGTAGTTTTGATCCTGCTTCTCCCCTATATGCAGCAGGCTAAACGGCATCGCCAGCGTCAGCAGCGCACCAGACAACTCCATGCAGAAGGCATCCAAACAAGAAATTTTGAAATTCCTGACCTGGGCAGCACCAGCTCCGATGACCTGCTGGTTCGCCACACCAACCATCGTATTCTGGCATATCTGCGCTCCGCTTATCCGCAAGCCACCTTCGAGTGGTGTGAAAAGCAGCCGGAGCAGCTGATCCGCAATGGCGGTACCGGCCGCATCCGTGTTTTTGGCATTGACGAGTTTGATCACGCTGATGTGACACTGGATCAGAACGCCAATATCAAATGCGATATGGTCAAGATCGTTCCGCTATCCAAGGTCGGCGGAGAAACCGGTGAGGATGATACAACACCTCCGAACAGGCAGCCCGTTGATCCCCGTATCTGGTATGAAACACAGGGACGCTCTGTACTGGAAACACTGATCTCCGACCTTAATTCCCGTGGGCACAGCAAACTGACGCTTCGGGAAGACGGTGATATCTGCATTGAGCAGGGCGAAGATGCTGTTTCTCAGGAGCATCTGAACAACTTTCCCCAGAAGGTCTACTGGCCCCGTCTGGCAGAGGTACTGGAAAGCAATGGTCTGGCCGCAGAAGTCACTGCCCAGGGCATTCAGGTGTCCTGGTAATGCTTCTGACGCCAAGGAGCGAAGAGAAAGGAGTGAACTTGACGAATGAAATCAGGACTTACCATCGTGGAAATGGCACAGCAGATTGAACGCCAATCCAAACTCAAGCAAGACTATTTGCTTGATACCAGACGGCTTCAAGTAGAACCTTTTGGTTCTCAACTTTATCTCCATACCTTTGATGACCACGATGACCCACTGGTAGAGCCATTGGAGATTAACCAGATCGCCCATCGGCAGATCGGCACACATCTGAAGATTCCGGCTGCTTACTATGACCGTATGCTTTCCGATTATCCAGAACTGCTGGCGGAGAATGTGAATTCCTGGTTCCAGCGGGAACCGACCCAGCGTATGGTCCGCACTCTGGATGGCACTGTACGGGCGTTTTTGAGCAACCGCTATCGCCGCATTGACAATCTGGACATTGCAGAAATCGTCCTCCCTGTCATTCAGCAAATGGAGGACGCCTATTTTGAAAGCTGCCAGATCACGGACAGCCGTATGTACATCAAGGTAGTCAACAAGCGGCTTGAAGCCGAAGTTGTACCCGGTGACATCGTACAGTCCGGCGTTATCATCAGCAATAGCGAAGTTGGACTGGGTTCCGTCAACATCCAGCCTTTGGTCTATCGGCTGGTATGCAGTAACGGCATGGTCGTCAACGATGCCCAGACTCGCCGCACTCACATCGGCCGGGTCAATGAGGCAGATGAAAACTTTCAACTGTTCTCACAGGAGACATTGGCCGCTGATGACCACGCATTTGCCATGAAGATCAAAGATACCGTGATGGCCGCCGTGGATGAAACGCGGTTTACACGGGTAGTTGGCATGATGCGTGAAGCCACAACCGTTCAGATGAATACCACTGATATTCCCGGCGTTGTCCGTCTGGCAAGCAAGGATTTCAATATCACCGAGGAAGAAAGCACCGGCGTTCTGCAGCGTCTGATTGAAGGCAAGGATCTGACCCTCTATGGGCTATCCAATGCCGTAACACGCTTTAGTCAGGATGTGGACAGCTATGACCGCGCCACTGCCCTGGAGGGGATCGGATACAATATCCTGTCCATGCCCCGACAGCAGTGGAACCGTATCAATCAGATGGCCGCCTGACCATCTGCAACCATCACAGTTTTTAAGGAGGAACCACTATGTATAATCAGAACAGCGATTTGATGAAACAGGAAAAATTCATGCTCCCCACTATGATCGAAGGCGATTTCAGCGCCGAGGAACTGGCTGAGGACGCCGATGGTCTGCAGATGAGTTTTCAGCGTGTCAAGATTCCCGCCGGCGGCACACTCCAGTTTGAGATGCCGTCCGATGATCCGGACAATCCCGACTATGAAAAGAATCTGGTAGGCGTTATTCTGCATAACCACGCCACCTGCGCCTACTGGCCGGCTGGCAGCGAATATGACGACGATACCACGCCGCTTTGTTCTTCTGTGGATGGCAAGGTTGGCATCGGCACTCCCGGAGGCGCCTGTGCTGCCTGCGTGATGAACCGCTTTGGTTCTGCACCTGATGGCAGCAAGGGAAAAGCCTGTAAAAATATGCGTGTGCTCTACCTGCTTCGCAGTGGTGAATACATGCCTCTGCAGGTAAATCTGCCTCCTACCAGCATCAAGCCCTTCAAGGAATTTCTGAACCGGGCCTTCATGCTCCGCCGCCGCGCCACTTACGGCAGTATCGTGCAGATTGGTCTCAAGCGTGAGAACAACGGCACCAATGACTACAGTGTTGCTACCTTCAAACTGCTGCAGGATTTCCAGGGCGAGGAGCTGGCTCAGATCCGGGCTTACGCCAACAGTTTTAAGGAGCAGATCAAACTCCTGCTCCAGCAGCGTGCCGAAATCACTGAGGAGCAGCGCGACACCGGCTGCGATTATGTAATCGAGCCTGGCGCCATGACCAACGAGCCGGCAGATGGTCACTATACTGTCAGCCAGATCAATGGTGACTGCGAACAGCTGCCTGCATAAGTATCTTGATGTGGTTTGTGCCACATGACACATAAACAAAGGGATGCCTTCGGTCTAACACACCGGAGGTATCCCTCTTTTTTTATTTAAGGAGGAAACCACTATGTTATGTGAAGTACCATTAAACAAAGAACAGCAGGCATTTGCCGCCGATCATCATGGTCTAGTCTACAAGTTTTTAAATGAAAACCGTCTGCCGGAAGATGAGTTTTACGATGTGATCATTTTTGGCTATCTCCGAGCAGTGTATCGCTATTTCAACGAGCCCAAGCTTCAGAAATACTCCTTCGCCACAATCAGCTGGAAATCAATGCAGGGGGCTTTATCTAATTACAATCGATACCAAACTCGCCGCAAACGCAATATGGAGGTTCTCAGTATTCATGTCGGGTTATATCCCGATGGTGCGCCTTTAGAAGATACCATTCCTGCCCATGACCCAATCATGCAGCAGTTGGAAATGGATCTTCTTCTCCACGAGCTGGCCGGCAGAGTCTCTAAGCAGCAAATGGATATTGTGCATCTGAAACAGGGCGGCTATGGCATCCGTGAGATTGCCCGCACCCAGAAGGTTCCTATGCGGCGCATTAAAGAGTTGCTGGCTGAAGTCCATGATGTGCTGCTGGATATTTGCTATGGATGAACCCATTACAGATAAGAAATACCCTTACATCCACATTTTCAAAAAGATTGGAGGTCAAACCGAATGAAGAAAGAAAAGAAACAGATCGTTTTGAATGGTTCTCTGCTGCGTCCACTGTCTGTTGGACGGGGTGCGATTCTGCACGCCGGAGGAAACATCTACCATACTTCGCGTGTGGTGGCGATTCTGGAGGAGTCGGAGGATTGCGTCCGTTTTGAAACGCAGAACTCCCACTACCATCTCTCCATGTCCCCTTTTCCGCTGGCGGCTGTCAGTCCGCTCCCTGTGAGATTGGCCGCATGTGCGTGAAGGGGCTGTAAATGGATTGGAACAGCCGGCTCACGCTGACTATTCCACAAGTTCTGGCCGTGGCGGATACCATTCCGTCACGGCTCTTTTTATGGAGGAACAAAATGAACGAAGAAATCATGAATGAGATCCAACCAGTCCGCCCCAAAGACCAGTTTACCTTTTCCTGCCGTCAATGCGGGGCGTGCTGCCGCAATATCGAAGGCTGTGTCATGGTGGAGAGTCTGGACGCCTACTGTCTGGCCCGCTACCTCCGGGCAAAGGGTGAGCCCATCGAAGGAATAGAGGATTTCCTGTTCCGTTACTGCGAACCAGAACCACTGACTGAGGAAGGCTTCCCTATCTATATGCTCAAGACAAAAGTCCCTAACGGCTCCTGCATCTTCCTTACGGATGGGCGCTGTTCTGTCTACCCTGCCCGTACCCGCACCTGCCGTATCTATCCTCTTACCGTAGGTCCAGGGGAGCGTGGCCGCGATTTTGAATACTGCCTGTGTCTGGACCGACACCAGAGCCACTTTACCGGCAGCCGGGTATCCGTCAAGGACTGGCTGTATCAGAATTTTAAGCGGGAAGACAAAGAATATGTGAAGCGGGAATATGAGATTGCTACCGAACTGGGCAAACTGATGCGCGCCATTGACCCTACCATGCGGCAGGGCATTGTATTCAAGGTGCTCTACTACCGCTATTACAATTTTGATTTAGACCAGCCTTTTCAGCCTCAGTATGAGCAGAATAACCGACACCTGTTAGCAGACCTGCACCGGATTGCCGGGGAACAGTAAAAGGCAAATGGCTTTTAGAAAGGGGGCCTTATTTTATGAATTTACACGAAACAGCGATGGGGCAAAGATTTTTTAATGTTCAGCTCCCCGCACTGATCAACACACTCAAAGACATTGCGGCGGCGCTTTCCCGCCCTGCACCATCTGCTATATCCTTTCCGGCAGACCAACACTTTCTCACTTCGCTCTATTATGGTGAATATGAAGCAGATGTGTTCAAGCCCGATAAACGCCTCGCGCCTTTTAATCAGGCAGTACAGCAGAAAGAAAAAGCTCTGCTTCCGCTGCTCTCCAACGAGGCGTCCATCGCTTTTGAACAGTATCAGGCTGCGGTACAATGCCGCAATTCTGCTGTATTGGAGCAAGCATACGCCTCTGGCTACCGTACCGCTGTGCAGATGTTTGCGGCAGGCTTAGGCCCACAGCCGCCAGTACCGGAACATGGGGAGGATAATAATGGATGAAAACAGACTGCCCGAACTGCCCCAGGAAGCTTTTCGGCCAATGATCGCGCAATCAGTCCAACTGGAACAGTTTTTAGGGGAAGAACTGACTTTTTGCTTTCGGGATCTTGATGGCGCCCATACCTTTACTACCTGCTATGGCGATATCTACAAAACGGTCAATGCACTGCGGGACTATGTCCGGCTTCTGGAATCAGTGTGCGATCAGTGGGAGCTGACTGGATTCCATCGTGCTACCTACGAGTACCATGCAGAAAAACTGCGTAAAATTGCGGATAAACTGCAAGCTGGTATCGGCTACGACTATGACAAAGCGGTGGAAAAATGCAAAAAGAAACGCGCCAGAAAGTCCCACAGCAACGATGTCGGGGAAGATGCCCTTCTACTGACGGTACGGGCTGCCGGCAAGTCCGCTGACAATGAAAAGGAGGCTGCGCCTTATGAGGAAGATACCCCTTGGGAACCTGAACTCGAATAACCCTATAAAAACACCTGTTAAAAAGTATCATGCAAGCGTTGCCCGACAATCCCCCAGAGAACGGAACCGATTGCTGGCTTGCAAGAATTTTGCGTTTACCCACGCCAATGTGCATAAGCACTGCCGCCACTTCCGGCGCGGATAACCGCCCGGAAGCTACCCACGGAGGATGCCTATGGAACGAGATGAACTACGCACCACTTTAGTGAACCATCTGGAAACCCTGCGGCGCAACCTGCAGGTCGTATCCATGGAGGTGCTGAAAACCAAGTACAAAAAACCATTTGATGTCCTGCGGCAAGACATCTGTAAAGCCGCTACCGCCTATACCCGCTTTCTGGTATTCGATGGTATGCGGATCAAACACAAATACTTTGATGAGGCCGTACCCTATATTGATGCAGCTGTGAAGCAAACCAAGCGGCTCAAACAGATCTCAGATGCTGCCTTCCAGCGTCAGGATATTGACGAGATCGAATCACTCGCCCTTGCCCTGCGCAAAGAGATAGAAGCAGCTCTGCAGCCCTTCTATATGGGACATATGTGCCTTTATGTGACGCCGGAATGCTTTGACGACCCGCCCAAGACGCCAGAAATCTACAACGATGCAACCGCCTGCGTCTGGAGGGATGGTACATGGCAACTCCTGGAGGATACCAGCAAAGGGTTCCTGCTCTTTGTCCAATCCAAATCCAAGGAGGAATCTGCCGCATGAAAGAAACATCCCAACGATATCTAAACAGCGAGGCTCACGGTTATCTCATGGAGGCCAAAGCCTGTACGCTTTTGCTCAAAGACTTGGAGCGCATCCGCGCCAAGCTCAGGCGGCACATCGAAAAGGAAGCCGCAGACCGCGAGGCAGAATTTGAAGCGGCCATGCAATACCATAGCGAAAGCGACATCCAGGAAGCCTACGGCTGGGAATTCATCAGTGAACAGCAGTATGAGCGCTATCTGGAATTGTTCCGTCAGGGCCGCAGGGAACTTGATGAACACAGCCCCACTGTTACAGAACTGGCTCTCTCCATCCTGAACCGTATCTTTCAGGATATTGATAGAGACTGCCGCCAATGCGAGTTTGAAGCCCTGTCTCTGGAAGAACAGCTTGCCGAGTTGAAGCGTGCTGAGGAATCCAGGCAGGCATGGAGGCAGTATATCGCCAGTCTGAAGGAAATGATCAACCCCTCCGCTGCGCAGGAATGACCCTTAAAATCGCTACTGAAATTTACTTTGCAGACTGCCTACTTGCAAAATCAGATTTTTTCGGCTAAAATAGGTATATAATAATATATCAGCCGAAATCGAGAAAGGAGGAACGCCTGTGTATATCACCCGACACATGGAGAAACCGGTGATGGAGCTGAATGAACAGTATCCTGTGCTTCTGCTTACCGGACCAAGGCAGGTTGGAAAAACTACCATGCTGGAACATTTGATAGAGGTCGAGGGCAAGGGGCGCAAGAAGGTCTCTTTGGATGATCTGACGCTGCGGGAACTCGCCAAGACGGACCCAAAGATGTTCTTTCAGCTGTATCAGCCGCCGCTGCTCATTGACGAAGTGCAATACGCACCGGAACTGTTCCCATATATCAAAATCATGGTAGATGAACGCCATCAGCCCGGCGATTTCTGGCTGACGGGTTCTCAGCTTTTCAAGATGATGAAGGGCGTACAGGAATCTCTGGCAGGCCGGGTGGCTCTGCTCCACCTCTCACCGCTTTCCCAGAGTGAGATCATGAAACGGCCCCCTGAACCACCGTTCAGCCTGGAGCTGCCTCTTTTGTCAGAACGGCAGAACGGACGCCAAATGCTGAACACGCCAGAGGTCTTTCAGCGTATCCATCAGGGCGGGATGCCTGCCCTGGTCACAGGAACTTATTCCAATGCCTCCATCTTCTATTCCAGTTACATTGACACTTACATGGAACGGGATGTGCGGCGGCTGTCCAATGACATTGACAGCTTGAAGTTTTTGCGGTTCCTGCGTTCTGTTGCCGCCAGGACTTCCCAGCAGGTCAATTACAAGGGCATTGCCGATGATGCGGAGATCGACCAGACCACAGCCAAAAACTGGCTTCATGTTCTGGAGGCGCTGGGGATCATCTTTTTATTGGAGCCCTATTCCAATAATGTCCTCAAACGCACCGTATCCACACCCAAGCTCTACTTCTACGACTCCGGCATTGTCTGCTACCTGACCCGTTGGAGCAGTCCGGAGACAGCCATGGAAGGAGCCATGAGCGGCGCACTACTGGAAAACTATACCGTAGCGGAAATCATCAAGACCTATCAGAACGCCGGTCAGGAGCCATTCCTGTACTATTACCGGGATAAGGATGCCAGAGAAATCGACCTGATCCTGGAGCGGGACGGAAAACTGTTTCCCATCGAGATCAAAAAGATGGCCTCGCCGCCAAAGAAATTGACGAAGGTATTTGACCTGATCGACAAGTCCCCACTGCAGCGCGGCACTGGTGCTATCCTGTGCATGGCTGACCAGTTGGGCGCTTTTGATCAGAACAATCTGATCGTGCCTATCTCTTTGATTTAACGAGGAACCCTGCCGCATTACCTGCGGCTTATAACCGAAAGGATCGACAGACTGCATTTAGCGGCCTGCCGGTCCTTTTTTCATTTAGGAGGAAACACCTGATGATAAAACGACAAATATCTTTTCTGTTTGAAGATCCCGGATTCTGTATAGATGTATTCTGCACCATTGCAGAACCGGTACGCTACTACAACCGGGATACCGAAAGCGGCGCATGGTACAGCTCTACACCGGACTGGAATGAAAATGGCAGTCTCATCCGGGAAGACCTCATCTTTGAAGTGATTGCAGGTGGCGTAGTCTGTGCACTGGACGGCAATGGTAACTTTGAAGGCAAGAAACCCTTCGTACCTTTCTGCCAATTCCGCCAATCGCTGGTGCAGTCCGTTCATACACAATATCCGCACCTGCAGAATCAGGAAGCACTAAGGGAAAAGCTGCTCTCCCTGCCGGATGCCAGAGAAACGGTTGGGCATGGTTGGTACTGGGAAAACTGGCTCTTTGCCACCGATGTTGAGAACACCGCTGAGGAAGCAGTAGACTCAGCCGAATGGCTAAATAGTCAGTTCCACATTCTGGCTGTCCGCTATACCCACAAGCCCACCGGCTTTGTGTTTACCAACTACCGTTTCCGGGACAAAAGAGCCGAAGCCAAATCTTCCGGACATGACCTACTGCTCTATGACTGGAAAGACCAATGACCACACTGCGTCAAAAAATGCAGCAACTATACACAAGGAGGATGCAAAATGAAAATTCACGAAGATCGTTCTCATATGAATATTGATACCAGATGGTTTGAAAAAGGCTATATCAAAGAAGATGTCCACTCCCTGCGCCTGCAGTCTCTATGCACCGAAGCAGAGGCAGCAGCCAACAAACAGTTTTACGACAGCCACACCCGCGAAGAATGGGATCAGTATATCCGCCAAGCAAGTTTGGAGAGCAGCGCAGCAATGAAACCCGTCATGGAAGCTATCGCACAGGACTTTGTCTGCTACCAGTATGACGAAAATATCCCTGTGTCCTATGGCAGCGACCGATGGGACCTGTACTTCTGGTGTAATCCCTTTAACGGCGCCGCAGACGCATCCGAACGGGATTTCTCATATTTCACGCTGACCTTTAACGAGCGTCAGACGCTGGAGAAACGAAAAAAAGTCTGTCAACAGGTGCTGGAGCTCCTATGCTCACGCTTTCAGGAGCATCCCCATCTCCATGTAGCCGTACAGTATTCCATATGGTTTGACCATCCGAAGATCCACGATGCGGTGGAGCGCGCAAAGCCCCGTCTGCATGGCCTGCGCTGTATCCAGGAACAAAAAGAAGGAAAACTGCTCCTGCAGGACGGGGCCCTGCTCTTCAAGCCAAAATACGCAAAGAAATATGCCCGCACGCTGAGCCAGAGCCAGATTCTGTCCCTTAGTTGGGAACTGGGCGTGGAGGACGAAGAACCTGATACCGATGCGGCACCTGTTACCTTGCCTTACAAGAAATTTGGCGCCACGCACCCCATCCAGCTGCAGGTGACTTCCTACCTGAATGGAAACCTTGCCATACAAATGGTGACATGGGAAAGCGGCGACCCGGAACCCTGGGCGACTCTCACCGTCAACCTGCCCGGCCAACGGCAAAAAGACCATGCCTTTATCGACACCAATGCCGATTCGGAATTTCCCACCTGGCTCATCCGACATGGTCTGGCTATCCCAACCGGCCGCACCATGCAGAGTGGGTTCTGCACCTATCCTGAATATCGTTTTCGTGCCAACCGGCTGCAGGAGCTGGACCCGGAAGGGTATGCAGGCTACCTGAAAAACTTTGAAAGGCGGTGCAGCGCATGAAATATAAGGCAATTTATGATGTACTGAATGAAAGGCGGCAGACTACCCCCGGTTTCTGTTACCATGACCGCAGCGGCTGGCGTGCTTACCCCCAGACCTACATGACCATGCAGTGCCCTTTATGGATTATTGCTGAAGATGCTGCCACGGGCAGGCGTCTGTGGATCACTCAGGAGGACACCCGATTTAGCATTTCCATTCGAAGGATGGATGAACAGCGGCACAACTATGGCCCTACCTATCGCATTACTTGTGAAAACAGGACAAAGCTGGCTCAAGTTCTGCGCTATCAGTTCGAGTCAAAAACTTTGGCTGTGTAGCTGACGATGACCAGAGAGGAACTGCATTCCTCTCCCTGCTCCGGTTTCCTTGTCCGGAACACACACTAAGAAGCACCGGAAATCTGCATTTTTGCAGACGTCCGGTGCTTCTTTGGAGGAAAACGCTTATGAATACTCTCGCATTTACGCTGGGCGAATACCGATCCCAGCTGACTTTGAAAATCAGTACCTATCCCAACGGCAATCTCGCCATCAAGCTTTATGAAAAGGATCACGGCATCCTGATTTTTTGGGAAACCCTTACCACCAACTTAACCGGAATCCGGCCCGACTACTGCGCTTTCATCAATATAAAAGCCGCAGACGGACTTTTTCCAGTCTGGCTGTCAGACAATCACCTTGCGGAACCTACCGGGCAAATTCTTGAATCGGATGGCTGCCTTTACCCCGAATACCTGTTTAATGGCAAAGAACTGGATGCTCTGGATCATGAGGGGCACACCCTCTACATCCGGCGGCAGAAAGGCGAACTTGGGCGCCGATTTGAGCGGCTGTATCTCGCCCTGCGAAGACTGGCGCGAGAAATCAACGGATTCAGCTACACCGATTACAGCGGCTGGCGGTGTCTGGATGGGAGTTCCTCCACCCTGCCCCTCTGGATCGAGGCATTTGACCCTTCTCATGGCCGCAAATTCATCTTCACGCAGAAAGGTCCCGCACTCCAAACTACCATCCTCTATGCAGATGGTACAGAGAAGCAGCGCATCTATCGGCGTAAAGAGGACATGGCAACCGAGCTGATGGCCATGTTTCAGGAAGAATTGCGTGTCTACCCTCCCTGGTCTGAAGACCGGAGGAAACGGTACGAATATTAAAGGAATAAAATTAGGAGGACATCATCATGAAGATCCATATCTATCCCAAATCCATGTTGGAAACCGTATGGCAGCAGGACAAACTGCTGTTTACCCCAGAAGCGGAGCAACCACCCCTGTGTCTTCGATGTGGGCAGCCACTGGACCACCGGCTGGTCATCAACGCCCTGAGCCGCTATGCAGATGTCCATATCTGCGAGGCGTGCGGTATGGATGAAGCCCTGCGTGATGCCAACCGTTGCCCACTTCCTCTAACAGAATGGGCAGCTGTCAAAAACGGTTTGAGCCAGCAGCAGACCGATTTTGAAGCTCCGCTGCTGACTACTTCCTGCACCTTTGAAGATCTATTCCAGCAGGGTTCCCGGCCTGCCAGCGAGATAGCCTATTCCCGTTCTGATTATGATGGATGGAAATGGTGGACCACTTGGCATCAGTGCCAAAAGAGCGCGCCCATTCTGGAAGCTGCCCATGAAATTGATGCTTTCCAGAATGCGCTGTTCCAACTGCCGGAGTTTCGGAATTTGGACACCCTGACACGGTTCTGCCGAGGGTACGCCCAACCCACCAGCGAGCCCACCGAATTCAATTTGTATTCGGAAACTGCTCACTTTTATATCTGGCTGCGGTTGATTACCAGGCGTCGAGATTATAATGCCTATGTGCATTACTATCTGAAAGGTTAAAAAGTCTGCAACGCACCGGATACAGTATGCCTATCGGCTCTGTATTCGGTGCGTTTTTCTCTATATAATTCATATTTATTTGATTATGGCAATACATAACCATGACACCAGAGTAGACTAATCTGGGCTATCCTGAACAGCCCATAAGAAAACGTCGGACGCGGCGGCCTGCTGGCCCTGCGCCCGGCGCTTTCCTATGGGTTTATTCTACGCATTTCAAAGCCCGTTCCGGCAAGTATTTGATAAATCATTCTGCCACCCCATTGACCGCCGCCGAAAACCTTTGATTTCCGTGGACTTTTTGCCCCTTAAATGCGTAGACAACAGGGGCTTTCCAGCTCTCGTATTCAGCACATCGTTTGCGGCGCTGCTATATTCTAAAAAAGCCCTAATACTATGAAAGCCATTTAGAGAATTTTCAAAATGAGTGTTGACTTTCTTTCTCATTGTGCTACAATGAAAATATCATTTAGAGATTTTTCAAAATAACAGGGACAAAGGTGAAAGCACTGTGAGTTTACCTAATATTTTCAAAGCATTAAGTGATCCTGTCCGACGGGAGATACTACTGAAACTAAAACAAAAACGGAAGATGTCAGCCGGTGAAATTGCCGCAGAATTTGACTTAACTAATGCCACTATTTCATACCACCTTTCTACTCTAAAAAAGGCTGATTTGATTTTTGAAACGCGTTATCAGAAATACATCTATTATGAAATCAATACATCGGTATTTGAAAGTGTTGTTATGTGGCTTATGCAATTTCAGGAGGATAAAGATGAACCCCAAAAATAAACGAACCTTGTTTCTGACAAGTACAATTTGCATTATTTTGTCCATCGTAGCATTCGCTCTATCCCACATGGGCGGTGCCAGTAACGAAAACTATATTCTGCTCTATGTGATTGCCGTTTTGCTGAATATTGTTCTGAACCTTGCGCTTAGTATCAAAATTGCTTCGACAAACGGAGCCAAGGCGTTAGTGTCTTTGGGCAAATGGATTATGCCGATTGCGGGAGTTGTATATTTGATCCCGCAGGTATATTCCGTACTGTTTCCCGCTAAGACTATGCAAGATACTTATTGGTATGTCTTTATTGGCATTTTGTTTATTGTCAGCGGCAATTATTTTCCAAAAAACCACATCAATCCCTATATCGGGCTAAAGTTTCCATGGTTATTCAATGATGAAGAAGGCTGGTACAAGACGCATCGGCTGGGTAGCTACACATGGATATTAGCCGGTATTGTCAGCATTCTTCATCCACTACACAATCTTGTTTTTGTAACCGTTCCGTTAATCATTTTTCTGGTTGGCGTTGTCCCACTGGTCTATTCGCTTGTCCTCTATTTTAAGAGGAAACGAAGCAATTAAAGGAGGTAATACTTATGAAGTCCGCAACAAAGCATATTGTTATCAGCACCATTTTGTGTGCATTGACGCTGGTAGTCTTTCTCGCTTTCTATAACCGCCTGCCGGCGTCTATCCCCGTCCACTTTGATTCTGCCGGAGTTGCAAATTCTTTCTGGCCCCGCAATGTTGTAGTGTTCGGCGTCCCTGTGGCTTGTGTCCTGCTGAACCTCATTTCTGGCTTTACCGTCAGCCAGAAAGAGAATGCAAAGCCGTATATGTACTATATCATGGCTGTTGTTGCATTCGTAGCAACGGGCATCATGATCTATTTGGGGATGAAGTGAATTGCCCCAACAAGAACTTTGATGGCGGAACGGTTATTTTTTTTGAATGTCATTTTGAATTTTTTCTAAATAAAGGCAAGGAATGCTATGTTACAAATCAAGAACTTATCCAAAAGCTACGGTGCGAAAAAGGCTGTAAGCAACCTTAGTTTTGTCGTGGAAGATGGCGACATAATGGGCTTCATCGGAAAGAATGGAGCTGGCAAAACCACAACATTGAAAGCCTGTTTAGGTATCATCGGCATTGACGAGGGAGAAATCCTTTTGGATGGAACTTCTGTCCTCAAAAAACCGATGGCTTGTAAGCGGAAGATGGCGTATGTGCCAGATAATCCCCAGCTTGACGAGTATATGACTGGATTGCAGTATCTCAATTTTATCTGTGACATTTACGAAGTACCGTCCAAGATGCGGAAACAAAACTTCGAGAAATTGGCCTCGGCTTTTCAGGTGGGGCCGCATTTGAATAACTTGATTTCCTCTTACTCCCACGGCATGAAACAGAAACTTGCGCTGATTGCCGCCTTTTCGCACACGCCTAAACTGCTGATATTGGATGAACCTTTCGTTGGATTAGACCCGGAGGCATTTGTGATCCTGAAAGAGCAGATGAAAGAACTCTGTGCAAGTGGAAATTCTGTTCTGTTTTCAAGCCATATTCTTGATGTGGTAGAAAAGGTGTGCAATAAAGTGTCCGTTATTAAGCATGGACAATTACTGTATTCCGGCAGAACGACAGAAATCGTTGGAACAAAGGGTTTAGAAGAAGTATTTATGGAGATGAATGGCGATGAAATTTCTGTTACCCCTACTAAGGAATAATATTTTGCAGCTATCTCATGCCAATCAGCTTCGATATGCAGATACAAAGAACCGCACAAAAACGATCACTTTGTATATGCTTATAGCAGCGATCCTAATGGGATTGCTTGCATACCTGATTTACTCCTTGAAAATCATTTATTCTATTGCGTGGTCGTTGGAGGAAGTAGTGACGGAACTTGTTATTCCTATGGTTCTGATCTGCGTGAGCCTTAATATTGCGATTAGTGTTTTTTGGGGAAGTGGCCTGCTCCTTAGCGATACTAATATTGACAGTATGCTTGCACTCCCAATTCCGCTGCGTACATTGATACTCTCCAAATTGACTGTCCTGTTTATGGTAGAAGTCGCCCTTACTGTGGCGCTGCTGCTTCCTATGATGGTGCTGTTTGGCCTGACCGCAGATATGGGATTTCCGTTTTATCTAATTGTGCTTGGAATAACAATCATCTTTCCTGTCATTCCCGGTCTTTTGGGAACAATGATCGGAACACAGATTTACCGCATCTTGAAAAGTTCCTCTGCTCGTATCGCCCGACTAAAGGCAGCGGCGGCTATTCTGGTTTTGTTTGCATTTATGATCTTTATGTTCTGCAAATTCCCTGATATAGCTGCCGGAAATTTTGGGGATGTTATTTCTACCTCGACTTTTACACTTTATGCAGACCAGTATATTCACCGATTGCTTAACGGGGACTATCTGTTGATAGGCTTATACTTCGGCGGGGTATTCCTTATAGGCGTTATTCTGCTCTATGGTCTAATCAAAATATTTCGTAACTGGTATAGCAATGATGCGATACAAGGCTCAAAAAGTCAGCCCGTCGATTGGAACAAACAAACCACGGAACAGCACAGCCCGGTATCTGCTCTTTTAGAAAGAGAGCGCACACGTTATTTTTCGCTTCCAGTATATCTAACCAATACTGCCTGCGGATTGCTTTTTGCTGCGGTCTTTGTTCTGCTGGTGGTTTTAATGTCGGATAAGATCACACCATACATTTATCAGTTGGCCGAATATTTTCAGGTGCCTTTTGCTGATTATGATGTGCTGTTCATATATGCTTTTTCTATCTTGACAACAATATCCTGCACAACCTATGTCAGTATTTCTATCGAGGGGAAACAGATTGAAATTCTGAAATCCTTACCCATTGCGGCAAAGTGCCTCTTTCGAGTAAAGCTGCTGCATCATCTCTCAATATCTGTACCGACCATTTTTGTTTTGAATACCATTATGGCATTATATTTGCAATGGCCTTTCCCTAAAGTTATGCTGGGGTATGCTTTTCCTTTGCTATGTTCGGTGCTGATCGGAATGATAGGCTACATCTTAAATCTCGTTTTCCCCAATTTTGAATGGGAGAATGTCACCCATATTATCAAGCAAAGTCTACCAGCGATATTGACAGCCTTGATTGGAGTTGTAGTTACCTGCGGAACGGCATATCTGTTGTTGAGATTTTTCCCAAACGCATTGTTTATGGGGAGCTGGATTGCCTGTGCAGCTAATCTTTTATTCATTTTAGTAATGGCGATATGGATTAACAACGAGGGAAAGCATTTATATCAAGGCTTTTAACCAAGGAGTATAATATGGTAGGTTTGTTGAGTGGGCTATTTAATGTCACTGTATGTGTCGTATTTCCGATAGCTATATTTCTAATCATTTTAACCAGATCAAAAAATGCAAAGACAGAACTGAAAGTGTTTCTTGTGGGTGTATGCACATATTTAGTTGCACAAATACTTTTCCGCCAACCCTTTCTCGCCTTATTACAAAGTATTGATTCATATAGGATTTTGATAACGACAAACCGAGTTGCCCATATCGCAATTTTAGCGGTCACGGCGGCGATTGCAGAAGAAATAGGACGATATATCGCATTTCGCTTTTTCGTAAAAGGTCAGTCAGCACAAAATACGCCATTATATTTCGGTTTAGGGCACGGAGGCATTGAGGCACTATCTGTTGGGGTTAATAGTGTAATATTGCTCGTATGTTCGCCTTACACCCTTATCAATATGGGATCAGATGTTGCTTTGGCAGGTATAGAACGGATTTCCACATTGCTTGCTCAAATTGCATTTTCCTATATTGTTTTTTGTAGTTACCAGAAAAAGACTTATCGCTATTTGATACTGGCAATTTGCCTTCATTCCATGTACGATTTTCCTCTTGTACTGCTTGATTATAGCGTTTCGCCGTTTATATTTGAAATCGGGCTTTTCCTTTTCTCTGCAATTTTATTACTTTTTACATTAAAAGGTGTTAGAGGTATCCACTCCAATGAAAAAAATAATTAGTCTTTTAGGTTGCTGCTTTATTGCAATCTCAACATTAACCGCTTGTGAAAACAACAATCTTCCAGCATGGGCTGATACAGATGTACTAACCCCAAAAGCACAGACAATGATTGATACGCTAAATGCTTTTGACTATGACGGCGTTGCTGAAATCTATAACAATCCAGCAGTAGACGCATCGACCTTTGAAGCAAGCGGTGAAATAATTGAAACCTATGGTACTTTTGAAAGCTATGGCAATGTATCGTATGTAGCTGACAAGACCGATGACGGGATCGAATTTGTACGAGTTATTCAAATTGCAAATTATGAAAAAGGAAAACTAACCTTTACGGCAAGTTTCTTTGAGGACGGTTCTGTGGCTGGGTTTAGGCTGGCTGATTGAAAAAGATATTATGTGATCTACTGTGATCTGCGCTACGGCTCTAAAATACGAGTACGAACACGCTCAACCGAACCTCAAGATCAGAGTGGGCCTTAATACTAGTTCAAACACATTCTTCAAGCGTGTAAGGTTGACTTGACATCAACCAAGCAAATGGTATAAGCGGTATTACTTCCGCTTTCGTTGGTTGTACTTATACTCGCACCGATGTATTTTGTCGAAACCATTTTTGCACTCATTCTTTTTCAATGGATAGCCTCTATAAAACTTTTCTTTGGGAAAGTGCATATTACGGGATTATTGCCTCTGTGATTGGAAGCGTGCTGGGATATGTTTGTACAATCTTCATTGAGGCGGCTACGAGCGATACCCTCCAGCTTGTTGCAATTCCTGTCATACCCATTCTTGAAGCAACCCTCTTGGCAGTAGGAGCCTGCTTGATGGCGACAGCAATTCCGCTGCGGAAAATTTCAAAAATGAGTATTGTGGATTCGATTGAAACGGTTGAGTAGAACACTATTTTTTGAACTGTCCGAACTTTCTAATATTTTGTGGACATTTAGGTTTTAGAATGACCTTATCAGTGAAAGCAGGTGGATAAAGGAGCTTTTGTCTATTTGCTGTGCTGATTCTGGTACAGTTGGCGGCCACTGGCACAACAGTTTTCCGCATTTACCCCAAGCAAAGGAGGCGAACAATATGGGCAAAATTTTAATATTATCCGTCACTGACCACGAAGAACATATACTCAATAAAATTATGGAAACTATCGCAAACGAGCCGAAGCTTAACCATATTGCGCCTCCTCTCCCTTGCAACATTCTTTCTTTTAAAAATCTGGAAATCCGGCTGAAGGAGCAGACAGTATCCTGCAGAGATCAACTTGTCACTTTGACTCACCATGAGTTTGCTGTCCTTACATATCTGGCTCGTCATCCCGGCTGGGTATTCTCAGCCAGCCAGATTTATGAGGCCGTATGGGATAGAGACGGTGAACACTGCGGTACCGCTGTTGCCAGCGTCATCGGTCAAATCCGGCGCAAGTTGACGCCAGATACACCAAAGGGTGGCTATATCCGCACCGTACCGGGCAGTGGATATAAATTTGAATCCGTGATATAGGAAACGCCGGACATATGCCGCTTGGCTCTGTCCGGCGCTTCGTTTTATATAAAACAAGGCTACAAGTATTACTTCCTTGCGTTGATTGAGCGAAGAAATTATAATTGAGGAATCACAGAAATCCACATAATTTATATTCTATGAAAAAACAAGTAGGAAAAATGGGGTGTTACCTCAAGGCAGACCAATTATTTGTGTACCGGTGGGCGTATCCCCGGTGCTGTGAAGATGGCTACCATTTGGCTGATTCCCAAGGATGCGGAGAAACCGGCAGACCGCCGTTTCAAAAATACAAAAAAATAATCCTCTCGTGAGGTTTCTGTGACATTTTGATGCTACACTAAGAATGAAGGAGTGTGATACAATGCGAATTTTAGTAGTCGAGGATGACCGACTTTTGAATAATACTTTGTGCTATAACCTGGATACTGCGGGCTATGCCGTGGACTCTGCATTGACAAAATCAGCAGCCAGCAACTTTCTGACCAAGCAGGACTATGACTTGATCGTGCTGGATGTAAACCTGCCGGATGGGAATGGCTTTGATTTCTGCCGTGAGGTAAAGGAGCGCCGGCCGGATACAGCGGTGATCTTCCTGACTGCAAATGATATGGAGAGCGATATGCTCAAAGGTTATGAGCTGGGCGCAGAGGACTATGTGACCAAGCCATTTCCTATGAGCGTCTTTCAAAAAAAGCTGTCCGTGGTGCTGGGGCGGCTGGCGAAACAGTCTGGCGGCGATTGCTATGAGGATGGCGCACTATCCATCAATTTCTCGGAGATGACTGCTTCCTTGTCCAGCAAGCCGTTGGTGTTCACTCCGTTAGAATACCGGCTGTTGAAAATTCTGACCAAAAACCCGCAGAATGTTTTGACCAGGCAGGTACTGCTTGAAAAGCTGTGGGATGCCGATGGGAACTTTGTGGATGAACACGCCCTGACTGCGGCCATCAGCCGGGTGCGGAACAAAATTGAAACGGAGGGCCGCCAGTACATCAAGACGGTGTACGGCATGGGCTATATGTGGATCGGAGGGGCACCGAAATGAATATGCGAAAACTCTCCATCAACAAAGCCTGCGTCCTTTGGGGAACGCTTTTGCTGCTGGCGGTTGGCGCAGTCTGCGCCGCTGTTTATCTGCTGACCCAGAATATAACCGCTGTCCGGTGTGTGTTCCTGTTCAGTCTCTTTGTACTGCTCTGCGTTATCTTCTTTGTGGCCCTGATCCGCCGGAAGCTGGTTCGGTTCTCCGATGCCTTTTGTGGTCAGATGGATGATATGCTCTCCGGGGATATACAGCCCAAGCAGACGGTTGAGGAAGAAAGCCTGTTCTATAAAATCAACTATCGGCTGGGGCGGTTGTACGAGGTCATGCAGGAAAATAAAAACAGCATCGCAAAGGAACGGGCTGACCTGCAAGAGCTGATCTCTGACATCTCCCATCAAGTCAAGACCCCGATTGCCAACTTGAAGATGATCAACAACACGCTGCTTGAAAACGAGGTCCCCCCGCAGAAGCAAAAGGAATTTCTGACAGCTCAGGCCAGCCAGCTTGATAAGCTGGACTTCCTCATGCAAGCTATGATTAAGACTTCCCGCCTGGAAACAGGAGTCATTTCGCTGGAGCAAAAACAGCAGCCGGTTTATGATACCCTTGCCGCTGCCCTGGGCGGGATTTTGCTCAATGCCGAAAAGAAACAAATAGATGTGCAGGTGGAATGCCCGGAGCATTTGGATGCACGCCATGATAGAAAATGGACAAGCGAAGCCCTGTTCAACATTCTGGATAACGCAGTGAAGTACACCCCGGCAGGCGGGCAGATTCGTGTGTCGGTGGAAGGCTGGGAAATGTATGTGAAGATCGACATTGCCGACACTGGCATCGGCATTTCAGAGCAGCACCAGGGGACGATTTTCAAACGGTTTTACCGGGAAGATGCGGTGCATGATGTGGACGGTATTGGGATTGGCCTGTATCTGGCCCGCGAGATCGTGACTTTGCAGGGCGGTTATATCAGGGTGGCGTCCGAGGTCGGGAAAGGCTCAACCTTTTCTGTTTTCCTGCTCCGAAAGTAGCGCCGACACGCCCCCAAAATTGAAATGTCACAGACTTGTGACATTTGGGGCCGAATTTAGCGGAAATTTTTTGTGGCTCGTGACATTTCTGTGAGGTTTGGTCGTTACAATGGGTTTATCAAAAAGAAAGGATGGTGTTCTTTATGAGCATTTTGCAAACGACTGAACTGAAAAAATATTATGGCGCAGAGCCGAACATTACCAGAGCCTTGGATGGTGTGACCCTCTCCATAGAAAAGGGCGAATTTGTAGCCATCGTGGGAACCTCCGGCAGCGGTAAATCCACGCTGCTGAACATGATCGGTGGATTGGATGTGCCCACCTCCGGCCAGGTGGTCGTGGATGGCAAGGAGTTGTCCAAACTCAAAGACGAGGAACTGACCGTTTTCCGCAGGAGAAAGATCGGCTTTATTTTCCAAAACTACAATCTTGTGCCGGTGCTGAATGTCTTCGAAAACATTGTGCTGCCTGTGGAGTTGGACGGAAACAAGGTAGACAAGAAGTTTATGAACGAAGTGGTGCAGATGCTGGGGCTGGAGGATAAGCTGAACAATATGCCCAATAACCTCTCCGGCGGCCAGCAGCAGCGCGTAGCCATTGCCCGCGCCTTGGTGTCGAAGCCCGCTATCGTACTGGCTGATGAACCCACCGGCAACTTGGACAGCAAGACCAGCGCCGATGTGCTGGGGCTTCTGAAAACCACAAGTCAGAAATTCCACCAGACTCTTGTGATGATCACCCATAACAGTGAGATCGCCCAGCTTGCTGACCGCATTATTCGGATCGAGGATGGCAAAATCGTGCAGTAAAGGGGGCGGGACTATGAATGACATTCTATTTGGCAATAACAACAAGGCTGTCATCAAAAAGCTGGCGAACCGCAGTTTCCGCAGCAACAAAATGCGGAATGTGATTGCGGTCATTGCGATTGCCCTGACAACCTTTCTCTTTACGGCAGTCCTGACCATTGGTATGGGCGCCAAGGGAACACTGGAATACAACATGGCAAAGATGATTGGCACTGGTGCGGATGCGCTGGTACAGGGTCTTTCCGAAGAACAATTCCAGCAGTTAAAAGAAAATTCCATGTTTGAAAAGGTGGGCTGTTGGGTACCTATTGAGATCATGACCAACACCAACCGGATATTTGCGGAAATTGATTACGCGGATCAGCCCCAGTTGGAGCTTCGGATGCAGACGCCGCGCACAGGCTCTGCTCCCCAAAAAGCAAATGAAGTTTTGGTTTCTGCCAATATACTGAAGGATCTGAACATCGAAGAAAAAATAGGTGCGGAAATCCCCATTGAATTTAAGAATCGTCAAAGCGGCCAGATGTATCATTTTGATATGATTGTATCCGGTATTTACGACACACCAAACGAAAAATCGGAATCAGTCATTGTTTCCAAAGCCTTCATGGAAGAAAATCCGGAGATGATGAACGAAATTGCTCAAGGGCGTGAGGGTTGTGGCATTTATGATGCTGATGTGATTATGCGGGACAGCTCCATGGTAAAGGAGCGCATCTCGGAGTTTGTCCGTAGCATTGGTGGTAATCCAGACGATAGAAGTGCTGAGAATTATGTCCGTGTAGCCCCCAACACTTTCCTTTCCAACAACAGCGGCGGCTCTATCATGTGGCTGGTAGCAGGTGTATTTGGCGTCCTATTCATGTTCTGTGGGTATCTGCTGATCTACAATGTATTCGAGATTGCAGTTACCAACGATATTCGGCAGTATGGCCTGCTACGAACGGTAGGGACTACTTCCCAGCAGATCAAGCGTTTGGTCAACCGGCAGGCGCTGTATCTATTCTTAATGGGTACACCATTTGGCCTGCTTTTTGGCATCCTGCTCGGACGCAGTATTCTGCCTGCGGCACTCCAGATGTTTGCTGCCGATTATAGTGGTAAAAACATTGAGGTCAGCACACTTCCATATTTGGGTATTATCGTAGGTGCGATTCTGTTCTCCGGGCTTACGGTTTATATCAGTACCAGAAAGTCTGTGAAGAAAGCTTCCCGTGTGTCACCTATCGAGGCTATCCGCTATGTAGAACAGGATACGGTTTCCATAAAGCGGAAAAAGACAAATACCGGAGCAGTTATTCCTCGCATGGCGAAGGCCAACCTCCAGCGCAATAAGCGTCGGACGGTCTTTATTGTGGTTTCCCTGACTTTGAGCATCGTCCTCCTGAACTCGGTATTTATCTTCAGCGGCAGCTTTGATGAAGATGTTTATATCAAAACCCATACCAAAAGTGACTTTGCGGTTTACAACCCGGACATTCAAGCCGCATGGGGAGATGAATTTGGACACAGCTGCACTGTTTCAGAAAAATCGGTAGAGGAAATTGAACAGCAGCCAGGTGTAATGAACGAAGTCCGCCTATACCGTAATACTTTTGAGGATGATCATATTGCCTGTGATTGGGGGCCTTCTTTCTCAATTGATAATACGGATAAATATGCCTATGTACTTCCTGATTCATTAAATCTCGGCTGGACTGAGGATAGAGAGGATTATGCTGTGTTGACTGCGGATAACCTTCCGCTTGGAAATGTGTATGGCTTCTCTGAAAATCTCCTGAACAAGATGGACATTATTGAGGGTGAAAGCAATGTGTCTGTCCTGAAAGAAAAACTCTGGAATGGCAACAATGTAATTTTAGTAAGTCACTATAACGATAAGGGAAACTTAAGCGGTGGTGCGGATAATACCTATTATTTTGGTCTGTCGGTTGGAGATACCATTCAATTTTATGAAAATGGAGTCCCTACTGAGAAGTTTACAGTGATTGCAAAGGCTGCTGTTACGAGCAATGAAATGACCTTGACTGGCGGTGGTTCTAATATTGCAACAGATATTGGTGGACCAAAGATCTATATGTCAGAAAATAAGTTCAAAGAGATTTATGAAACCCCTACCTTGTATGGTTTCTTCTTTGATGTAGAGGAACAGTATCAGCAGGATATGGAGAACTATCTGATGCGGGACACCGATGTTTCCTATAACTCTATTTCAACGCTGAAAGCTAATGTTTTAGGCATTAAGAATGTTGTCCTGCTGGTTGGTGGAATGATTGGTGCTGTATTTGCTCTGGTGGGCCTGATCAACTTCATCAATCTGGTTATGACCAATATCGTTACCCGCCGTCATGAGTTTGCCACCATGCAAAGCATTGGTATGACGAACCGGCAGCTCCGAAAGATGATGATTTCTGAAAGCTTCTCTTATGTGCTGCTGGCTGGGATTGTCGGAACACTAGTTGCGGCGACACTTGGCATGACATTGCTAAGAGCATTTGTAGAAAATGGTCCTACCAGTATGATGATGACATTCCAGATAACCTTGCTGCCTGCGCTGATTATGCTGGTTCTTTTTCTGGTGCTGGCGTTTATCGTTCCGGTTGTCGCACTCCGACTCCTTAACAATCGGAGTGTCGTAGAGCGGCTTCGGGTAAATGAATAATAGGAGCAGCCATATCAAGTGAATACTTCCTGCGCCGCTGTATGCGGCTGTGGAACATGGAAAACCGGGGGATTTTTCTCCCGGTTTTTCAAATGTCACAGGTTCGTGACATTTGGGGCCGAATTTAGCGGAAATTTTTTGTGGCTCGTGACATTTCTGTGAGGTTTGGTCGTTACAATGGGTTTATCAAAAAGAAAGGATGGTGTTCTTTATGAGCATTTTGCAAACGACTGAACTGAAAAAATATTATGGCACAGAGCCGAACATTACCAGAGCCTTGGATGGTGTGAACCTCTCTGTTGAACAGGGGGAATTTGTAGCGATTGTTGGAACCTCCGGCAGCGGCAAATCCACTCTGCTGAACATGATTGGCGGGCTGGATGTGCCTACCTCCGGCAAGGTCATTGTAGATGGGCGTGACCTATCTACATTGAAAGACGAGCAGCTTACTATCTTCCGCAGAAGAAAGATCGGCTTCATCTTTCAGAACTACAATCTGGTGCCAGTGCTGAATGTCTTTGAAAACATTGTGCTTCCCGTAGAGTTGGATGGAAACAAAGTAGACAAGAAGTTTATGAAAGAAGTGGTGCGGATGCTGGGGCTGGAGGATAAGCTGAACAATATGCCCAGCAATCTCTCCGGCGGTCAGCAGCAGCGTGTAGCCATTGCCCGCGCTCTGGTATCAAAGCCTGCTATCGTTCTGGCGGACGAGCCTACCGGAAATCTGGATAGTATGACCAGCAGCGATGTGCTGAGCCTGCTAAAAGTTACCAGCACGAAATTCCACCAGACCCTCGTGATGATTACCCATAATAATGAGATCGCCCAGCTTGCCGACCGCATTATTCGAATCGAGGATGGCAAAATCGTGCAGTAAAGGGGGCAGGACTATGAATGACATTCTATTCGGCAATAACAACAAGGCTGTCATCAAAAAACTGGCAAACCGCAGTTTCCGAAGCAACAAAATGCGGAATGTGATTGCGGTCATTGCGATTGCCTTGACAACCTTTCTCTTTACGGCAGTCCTGACTATTGGCATGGGCGCCAATGGGACGCTGGAATACAGCATGGCAAAACTGATGGGATCATCTGCTGATGCGCTGGTGCAAGGGCTTTCCGAGGAACAGTTCCAGCAGTTAAAACGAAATGCCATGTTTGAAAAGGTAGGCTGCTGGATACCGGTCGAAATTATGACCAACACAAACCGGCGTGTTGCAGAAGTCGATTATGCCGATCAGACCCAGTTGGAGATTCGGATGCTGACGCCGCGTACAGGCTCTGCCCCTCAAAAAGCAAATGAGGTTTTGGTTTCTGCCAATATACTGAAGGATCTGAACATCGAAGAAAAAATCGGGGCAGAAATTCCTGTGGAATTGAAGGTTCGTCAAAGTGATCAGGTTTATCATTTTGATATGGTCGTATCCGGTATTTACGACACACCAAATGAAAAATCGGAATCGGTCATTGTTTCCAAAGCCTTTCTGGAAGAAAACGCAGAAATGATGAACGATATTGCCCAGGGGCGTGTTGGCTGCGGCATTTATACCGCCGATGTAGTAATGCGGGATAATTATATGGTAAAGGACCGCATTTCAGAGCTTGTCCGCAATATCGGCGGTAATCCGGATGATGTCAATGCAGCCAATGCGGTTCGCGTTGCCCCTAATCCCATTGTCTCTAATGAAAGCGGTCTTATGATGTGGCTGGTAGCCGGTGTTTTCGGTATCCTATTCATGTTCTGTGGGTATCTGCTGATTTACAATGTGTTTGAGATTGCTGTAACAAATGATATTCGCCAGTACGGCTTGCTGAGGACTGTGGGAACAACTTCCAGACAAATCAGGCGTTTAGTCAACCGGCAGGCGCTGTACCTGTTCCTGATTGGTACGCCATTCGGTCTGCTTTTTGGCACATTGATTGGCCGCAGTATTCTGCCCGTTGCACTCCAGATATTTGCTGTTGATTACAGCGGCGGAAACATTGAGGTCGGCACACTCCCCTATTTGGGCATTATCGCAGGTGCGATTCTGTTCTCAGGACTCACGGTTTATATCAGTACCAGAAAGGCGGTAAAGAAAGCTTCCCGTGTGTCCCCTATCGAGGCTATCCGATATGTAGAGCAGGACGCTGTTTCCATAAAGCGAAAAAAGACAGCTTCCGGAGCAGTTATTCCCCGCATGGCGAAGGCAAATCTTCAGCGCAATAAGCGCCGGACAGTCTTTATTGTGATTTCTCTGACTTTGAGCATTGTCCTTCTGAATTCGGTGTTCATAGTGAGTGGCAGTTTTGACGAAGATGCCTATATCGAAAACCAGACCCGAAGTGATTTTATAGTATATAGTCCAGGCATTCAAGCTGCATGGGGAGATAACTTTGGGCATGATAGCGCTGTTCCAGAGAAGGCAGTGGAGGAAATCAAGGAACAGCCCGGAGTCACAAACGAAGTCTACCTGTACCGGAACACTTTTGAAGATGACCATATCTCTTGTGACTGGGGAACTCCCTATGTGGTTGATAACACAAATAAGGAGCAGCGAATGTTGCCGGAACACCTCAATTTAGGTGTTTACCAAACAGAAAATGGTGGGCATACTGTTGGGTTGACTGCGGATAACCACCCTCTCGGAAATGTATTTGGTTTTTCGGAAAACTTCTTCGATCGGCTGGACATTATAGAAGGTGAAACTGATTTATCTGTCTTAAAAGACAAACTTTGGAATGGAAACAATGTAATTTTAATGGGCGAATATGACGATCATGGTAACTTTGATGGGGCGGAGTCCGCTTTTTATTTTGGATTATCAGTTGGAGATACCATTCAGTTTTATGAAAATGGAACTCCAACCGAGGAGTTTACCATTATCGCAAAAGTCGCAGCTACTCATAGCGAAACGACTATGACTGGAGGCGGTTCAAATATCGCACAAATAATAGAAGGTCCTAAAATTTTTATGGCTGAAAACAAATTTAAGGAGATTTATGAAACGCCTACCTTGTATGGTTTCCTTTTTGATGTAGAGGAACAGTACCAGCAGGAGATGGAAAGCTATCTGGCGCAGGATACAGATGTTGCCTATACCTCTATCCTGACGATGAAAGCAACTGTTTCTGGTGTTAAAAATGTCGTTCTTCTGATCGGCGGAGTGATCGGCGCTGTGTTTGCCCTGGTGGGACTAATCAACTTCATCAATCTGGTTATGACAAACATCATTACCCGCCGGCACGAGTTTGCCACCATGCAGAGTATCGGTATGACGAACCAGCAGCTCCGAAAGATGATGATTTCTGAAAGTTTCTCCTATGTGCTGCTGGCCGGGATTGTCGGTACGCTGGCTGCTGGTGTGCTTGGCATGACATTGGTAAGGGCTTTTGTAGACATCAGCCCAAGTAGTATCATGATGACATTCCAGATGACCTTGCTGCCTGCGCTGATTATGCTGGTTCTCTTTCTGGTACTGGCGTTTATTGTTCCCGTTATCGCGCTCCGGCTCTTTAACAATCGGAGTGTCGTAGAGCGGCTTCGGGTAAATGAGTAAGGACATAGGAGGTGACCAACATGAATGATATTTTATTTGGCAACAATAATTCCAAAGTGATTACCAAGCTGTCCAAACGCTATTTCAAGAAGAATAAGGTACGCAATCTGGCAGCACTGTTAGCAATCATCCTGACTGCTTTCCTGTTTACCTCTGTCACTTCCCTGGCGTTCAATATGGCGTCCTCCATCCAGCTCTCTCTGCAAATGCAAAAAGGCAGCAAGGCGGATGGCACTTTGGGGTATATGACGGAGGAACAGTATGAGCAGCTTGTAAACAGCGATTTTGTGGAGCAGGCAGGCCACCGGCGTATCATTGGCTATGCAAGCAATACTTCCAGCCATTCCATTGAGATCAATTATGCGGACAGTGTGCAGCAGGAACTGACTTTCTGCGTACCTACTCATGGAGCAGCACCGGAGAAGGCAAATGAGATTGCCACCACGGATTTGGCACTGAAGGCGCTGGGTGTAGAACCTGAGATTGGCGCAGAGGTTCCGCTGGAATTTGAACTGCGGGGAAAAACTTATCATTATGATATGGTGCTTTCCGGCTGGTGGGAAGCGAGCAATGACTCTGTGAGCGTTGCGACTGTTTCAGAGCAGTTTATAAAAGAAAACCCCGATGTGGTCCAGAACACTTATGCGGTAGACCATGAAATGTCCGGCGTTACTTTTTCCGATGTTGTGCTGAAGAATAAAGCAAATGTTCAGCAGCAGTTAAATGATTTTGTTTACTCCATTGGCGGCAATCCAGAGGATATGAGCGCAGGCAATTTCATTCTCGCCTCTGAAAATCAAATGTCCCAGGGATTGACCTCATCAGAGTCCATCGTGTTTGCCGTTGTATTTATCTTGATGTTTGTCGTGTGCGGATACCTGCTGATCTACAATATCTTTGATATTTCTGTGATGCAGGATGTCCGTCAATACGGCCTGCTGCGGACGATTGGAACTTCCACACGGCAGATCAAGGGTATTGTGAACCGTCAGGCAGTCTGGCTCACGCTGATTGGGCTGCCCATCGGTCTGATTGCCGGTTTCTTTGCCGGTTGGGTACTGCTTCCTGCCGTGACAGAGATCATTAACCTTGAATATTCTATGGTGGGTACATCCGTATCTACCTCGCCGCTGATCTTTGTTATCGCCGCCCTCTTTACGATCCTGACCGTGTTTATCAGCACCCGGAAGCCTGCAAAAAAGGCGGCAAAGATTTCTCCTTTGGAGGCGATTCGTTACACAGAGCAGAACGCCTATAAAAAGAGAACCGCAAAGCGAACCAATGGAGTAAAGCTGTCCCGTATGGCCTTATCCAATCTGGGGCGCAATCGCCGGCGCTCAGCGTTCATCATTATTTCTCTGCTTCTGTGCATCGTTCTGTTTAACTCTATCATCATCGTGACGCAAAGCCTTGATGAAGAAAAGTGGGTAAATCGTGTTACCAGAACAGATTTTAATGTCTATAACTCCGCCGCATTTAATGTAATGGAAAGCGTTCAGCACCATGAAGATACGCTCTCACAGCAGGCGGTGGATCTGATTGCCGGACAGCCCGGAGTTGAGGATGAACGCTATCTTTACCGAAATACAAAAGACGATAGAAATGTGTTGGTTGACTATGGGTTTGAAGATTTAAGCGGCATAGAGCTATTCCATGAGGAAGAAGGCGTCGTAAATCAAAGCTATCAGGGATACAGCCTGTACACAAGTTCTGATACCGAAAGGCGCTATTTTGGTAATGTGATGGGTGCCTCCGAGAATTTCTGGGCGGATATGCGTATTTTTGAAGGCGAGAAGGATACTGAAACCTTAACGCAGAAAATGGCTACCGGAGAATATGTCATTATTGGCTGCCCCATCGACAAACTGACGGAGGAACCAAAGAACACTCCGCTGACCGATCAGTTACAGGTTGGAGAGAGCATTTCCTTCTACAAGGATGGTGAACTGGTCAAAACCAGCACCATCCTTGCAAAAGCGATCCTCGTGGGAACAGAAACCGAAACGCCCACAGGCACCACCGCCCAGGTGCATATCGGCGCTGATGCTCCTTTTGTATATCTGCCGGACACTGTATTTAAGGAAATCTATGACGCTCCCACGCTGCTGACTTATGGATTCAATGTGGATGAAGCCTTGCAGCCGCAGATGGAAGAATTTTTGAGCAGCTATGTGAGCGAAAATTCTTCGGTTGCCTATACTTCCACCAAGTTGTTGAAAGAGCAGCTTGATTCGGTTCGCAGTATGATTCTGGTTATCGGCGGTCTGATTGGATGTATCATGGCCTTTGCGGGACTGATCAACTTTACCAACATGATCATTACCAACATCATTACCCGCCGCCACGAGTTTGCTACCATGCAGAGCATCGGTATGACCGGCAAGCAGCTTCGCCGCCTGATGGTCTATGAGGGCATCTATTATGCCATAGGTGCGGACATTATCGGCGGAGCAGTCGCAGCGATCTTGGCAGTCACAGTGCTAAAGAGCGCATTGAATGGCCCCTCCATGTGGTTCTTTACTCTGAACATTACATTGGTTCCTGTTCTGGTCATTGGTGTGCTTTATCTGCTGCTGGCTGCGGTTATTCCGCTGATCGTTCTCCACTTCTTTAATAAGGGAACTGTGGTGGAACGGCTGAGGACTTCGGAGTGAAATATCGCAAAAATAACATATGAGAAAGGATGTGAGCAAAATGGGCAAACTTCTGATTCTGTCCGTTACTGACCACGAAGAACATATACTCAACAAAATTATGGAGCTTATTGCGGATGAGCCAGAGTTTATCCACCTTGCACCATCCCTCCCTCAGTCTGCACTTTCCTTCCCTGGTCTTGAAATTCGGCTAAAGGAGCAAACCGTATATTGCAACAGTACTCTCATCGCTTTGACTTACCATGAATTTTCAGTCCTTACATATCTGGCTCGACATCCAGGTTGGGTATTTTCCGCTCATCAAATCTATGAAGCTATATGGCGCAAAGATAGTGAGCACTGTGGCACTGCAGTTGCCAGTGTAATCGGTCAGATCCGTCGCAAGCTGACGCCGGACACACCGAAGGGCGGTTATATCCGCACCGTACTGGGCAGCGGATATAAGTTTAACAGTTCCCCCTTTTAAGACAGCAAGAAAGGCTTCGAGGCCGTAATGATCTCGAAGCCTTTCTTATTTTTCATAAAGCATGGACACTATAACTCAATCAACTATAATCCCTGTAAGAATACTGGCTTCAGATAATATTTAAAGAACTAATCCATGCTTGGATTGCTTCCACCAATACATACTGCTGACGCAAGACGGCCATACCTGTTTCCGGAATGCTGGGGGTGTTTTCTTTTTCCCGTATATTATCTTCCAGATAGGATTTTAAGACACTAATATTTTCCTGAATCTCTGCTATGCACGACTTTTGTTTTTCGGGCGGCAAGGAGTCCAAATTTACAATAACAGCGTTGAAGTCAAGAAAAATGTTAATCGGCTTTGCGGAAATCTCAAACATGAGGCGTTCAAATTCTGCTTCTCCGGCTTCCGTTAGGGAGTAAATTGCTTTTTCTGGCATCTTTCCTTCCTTTACGATTTCGCCTCGGATTAGCCCTTTTTCTTCCAACTGAATTGCTTTTTTATAAATAGACGGGGTACTGATTTTTACCCATTTTGATATTTTTCTATATTCTACTAATTTTTGAATATCGTAGGCACTCATTGGATCCTTTTTCAAAATTCCCAACACGATTAAATCTATGGTAGCCATGTGGATCACGCCCTTTCGCTATGTTCTCTGCATAAAATATTACCGTCAAAGTCGCTATAAATTATAGTAGTAGATTTTATACTTTTTGTCAAGGGAAATCGCTTCTCTCCTCTTGACATCTACTATAAATTATAGTAGTATATTCATTCAGCAGTATACTGTAATTTATACCACTATAATTTACATCTTCAAAGTGCGAAAGGAGTATTAACAATGAGTGAACATAACAACAAACTTGAGCTTTTGGGCAGTGCGCCTATCCCCAAAGCTCTGATGTCGCTTGGCGTGCCGATTATGATTGGGATGTTAATCAATGCCCTATATAATCTGGTGGATGCCTATTTTGTGAGCGGACTGGGAAAAAGTCAAATGGGAGCCATTTCCATCGTTTTCCCGTTAGGACAAGTCGTAGTTGGATTGGGACTAATGTTTGGCAACGGTGCTGCATCCTACCTGTCAAGACTTCTGGGACGAGGCGATAAGGATACTGCCAATAAGGTGGCAAGTACCGCTCTGTATAGCAGCCTTCTGATTGGTGCTATTATCATCCTTTTCTCTACAATCTTCCTTAAACCAATTTTAACTATGTTAGGCGCGACAGAAACTATCATGCCGTATGCTCTGACATATTCAAGAATTTATATATTGTCCTGTGTTTTCAATGTGTTTAATGTAACCATGAACAATATTGTAAGCAGTGAAGGTGCAGCAAAGACAACTATGTGTGCGTTACTGTTGGGCGCTGTGTTGAATATCGGATTAGACCCTCTGTTTATTTACACTTTCAACATGGGGGTTGCCGGTGCAGCAATCGCCACTGCGATTTCTCAGCTAGTATCTACACTTGTTTATCTCACATACATTCTGAGAAAAAGAAGTGCATTTTCTTTCAGCTTAAAAGCATTTTCTCCAAATGGGCAAATGATGGCGGAAATCTTGAAAATCGGTGTACCTACTTTGGTATTCCAGTTGCTTACAAGTCTTTCTATTGCTCTGATTAACCGTGCAGCCAGCGATTATGGCGATTCGGTTATTGCAGGCATGGGGGCGGTCACGCGAATTACTTCTATGGGAACGCTTGTTGTCTTTGGATTTCTGAAAGGGTTTCAGCCTATTGCCGGATTCAGCTATGGGGCAAAGAAATTTGATCGTCTACGCGAAGCAATCAAAACCTCAATCATTTGGTCTACAAGTTTCTGCTTAGTCGTGGGCTTGGTGATGGCTGCTTTCTCCACGCAGATTATCTCTCAATTTACCGAGGGAGATGTTCAAATGATTTTAGCCGGTCAAAAATCTCTGTTTGCGAACGGTCTTACATTCATTTTTTTCGGTTTCTACACGGTATACTCCTCTCTATTTCTTGCTCTGGGCAAGGGAGCGGCAGGTTTCTTTTTGGGATCATGCAGACAAGGTATCTGCTTTGTTCCTGTCATTTTGCTGCTGCCTATGGTATGGGGAATGAACGGAATCCTATATGCCCAACCCATTGCAGATATAATTTCCGTAGTAATCACGCTGTTTATGGCAATACATCTTCATAAGGAAATATCCATAGCCGAAAGTCGTACTAAAACAATAACCTAATTTTACTGTAACGAAAGCCCTATGTTCGCTGACAAAAGGAAAAGTCATCGGACACTAAATACAAGCATACAGGAGAGGATACACAATATGGGAAAACTCTTGATAGTGTCCATTTCTGACCACGAAGAACATATACTCAACAAAATTATGGAAATTATTGCAGACGAGCCAGAGCTTGACCATATTGCTCTCCCACCCTCTAACGCCAGCCTCTCCTTTCCACACCTTGAAATTCGGCTAAAGGAGCAGACGGTATCCTGCAGCGGTCAACTTGTTACTCTGACTCACCATGAGTTTGCTGTCCTTGCTTATCTGGCTCGCCATCCTGGCTGGGTCTTTTCTGCCAGCCAAATCTATGAGGCTGTGTGGGCTGCGGACGGTGAACACTGCGGTACCGCTGTTGCCAGCGTAATCGGCCAAATCCGACGCAAGTTGACACCGGATACGCCGAAGGGCGGTTATATCCGGACTGTACTGGGCAGCGGATACAAATTTAACAGTTCTCCATTTTAAGTCAGCAAGAAAGGCTCCGAGGCCATAATGATCTCGGAGCCTTTCTCATTGACTTAAATCTTAAACAGTTTAATCGCCTTCAACAAAATAATGCTCAATTCCTGGTACAGATCCTCATCCAGCACACCATCTATAATGGCATACTTTAACAGCAATGGACGATACATCTGTAAAATCGTCGTAATGGCATTCTCGTTTCCCGCCTTGGCGCTGAGAAGCAGGCATTCAAAATTCATCTCTTGTCACCTCCTTCAATGCTCTTTCTGATTTTCTGGATCGTCCTGTAGTAAAGTGCAGCTGCCCCCTTGTAGGAAAGTTCAAACTTTACTCCCAAAGTCTCAAAATCTTCTTCCTCCAGCGTTCGAGCCAGAAAGATCTGGCGCTCCCGTTCATTGAGTTTCTGAAGTGCCTCCAGAAGCGCTCCATTTTCAATGACATCCATAAGCGGCAATTTGTCTAAAACCACTTCCTCTGAGCTGGGTTCGGATTCGTAAACCACTTCCGAACTACTCTCTATGCTGCTGCGCTTATAAAGCTGGATTAAATAATCTTTTCTGCGGCGCTTGACCGCCGACACCAAATATGCTGTAAATCTGAATTGCAGGTCATCTTCTGCCTGTCCATTGTTCCGTTGCCACATGGCTTTACCTCCAAAAGTCTCAAGAATTTCTATGAATTTCCTGAGCTTCTGGCGGTGACCTGCACCGGACAAAACCTGGCTGTGATAAACAAAAACAGCCAGCTTTGTACCAATGGACAAAACCAGCTGTTCCCTGAATTGCTGCATCGAGCAGTTCAATAGATACCATCCGAGCAGGTGGAGGTTTTTCTTTATGTGGAGAAAACTCTCTCGTCCTGCCTCGACGATATACCCCTATTGAGAGCCGTTCATGAAAAGCCGTGTGTCCTGGAGTTATGAAAGCAATGAACTGCTCGATGTTGTGGAATCCTTTTTCCATAACATCGTTACTCCCTGTCCGCAGTTATGCGGACGGCACACAGGCGGCCTGCATCATCCCCTTTCTTTCGCGATATGGCAGCGCAACGCTGCCGCCCTGCTGATAATTGTTAAATTGTGAAATAATACTTTTTTCAAATGCTATTTCAACTATTCTATGAATCTATGAAATTAAAACAAAAGGCGGCCTTCATCCTTATTGTCAGGATAAAGACCACCCTCTTCTTCCGATTTTCATTGGATACTGTACTGATCTCATACCCCCACCTCCACTTATCGAGTTTTCATTGGTTTTGGGATCACTGCCATAATTACAGTGTAACTGACAGTTTTCGGAAACTTTTGGAGTTGCATTGGAGTCTCTTTCGAGTAAAAAGAAAATCATTCGACATTATATGACAAAACAGGCTCTAAAACGGACACACTGCTTTTCAACCTCTCTCAGTGTCCCGCTTTAGAGCCCTTCCTTTATTTTTTAGTTATATCTTCCGCTGTTACCTGGGCTGTATCTGGATGGATATAAATGATCTGGAGTCCTTTCTTCTTGGCATAGTTGACCGTCTGCTGGGTTCCGGATCGCATATTGTGTGCATTATCATAGACAGCTATCATATGCCCGGCCTGCTCCACCATATAGTAATTGCGTTTCTTATAGCTTTCGCTTGAGGGCATTTCGCCCAGCACTAAGACCTTCTCAGCATATCTGCGAATAAAATCCATCCTCTTTCGGTGCCAGTCATCCCAGTCTGCATTGTAACCCTCAAAAGGGAGAGCCAGACACAATTCCACATCTTGATACGCTTGCTGCTCTTTCATACGCAGCAGGAGCTCCGCTGCCCACATATCAACGCCCATTGCTCCTCCAACCCAAAAGCATCGTACTCCCTGATGATAGAGTCGTATGAGTTGCTCCTGCAGGCACTTTTTGATCCGTTGGCAGCGTTTATCCTTTTCATTATATTTGAACTTAAATCTGGTCGGTCTGTGACCTGTAATCACACACGAAAAACTGTTCATATAATTCTCCTTTCCTGGCGTACTCCTCTGCATATTATACTTGCCATGGACGAGATAAATCAACCATGACCGCTTAATAATCCATGTCATAGCGGATAAAATGTAACTATAGCATGGAGGTGACGCATGGAAAATCTACTGAAAGATATGGGTAAACGGATCTTCGACCGGAGGAAACAACTAAATATGACTCAAGAAACTCTGGCAGAGCTGGCTCATGTCACACCACAGACCATCTCCACCGCAGAACTGGGTCAAAAGGCTATGCGGCCTGAGACGATCCTCAAAGTCTGTGATGCACTTCACATCAGCACCGAGTATTTGTTGCGAGGCGTCATCACAGAAACAGATTCCTCCCTTCTTATGGAGAAGATTTCCACATTAACGCCCAAACAATACAGGCATTTTGAAGATATTTTAGACAGTTTTATCGCGGCCATACAGGAAGAGGCATAGGAGCATTGCTGGCTCCCATGCCTCTTTTGATTATCCCCGGCTGCGGAATGCAGACAAGGCACCAGCAATCAGGCTGCGTGTCCTATCGTCCATTTCCGAATCATCGTCCACTTCCTGTGCAGTTGAAGGCATCACAGGCGCTACGGGCCCCTCAACCAATCTGGCTGTGATCGCCTGCTCTTTTGCTTTTTCCTGTCCCATACCTTCCTGCCGCAAAATCTCTTTGACGATAGCCACTACCGCTTCTTTGCTGATAATAGAAGCATTTAGTGGCTGCGGCTCCTGCCCAAAGTGCTCATTATAGTAGACCACTGCATTTGCCACATATTGCGCTTTCGTGCGGGGACTCTGCAGCTCCAGCAATCCTATGGCAGCTTCATGTATGGGATCGCCCTCATTAAAGCGCAGCGTAAACCTCCCTCGTTCTTTTTTCTCGCCCATACCATCACCTGCCTGCTGTTTCAATCCGGTACAGATACTCATAGCCATCCGCATTTGCATTGATTTTCGGTACGAAGAATGGTGTTCCCACCTTGCCCGAAGTTTCGATCTGCCGTTTCAAAAGAATGGCACCGCCGCCTACAAATACTACCTTGCAATACTGTAAGTCCAACATTCGCTCCCGCAACGTGCTGAACAGGTCATTGATAAATTCCTGCGTCATCTGTTCTGTCAGCCGTATGGCTGCATCCGGATATTGAGTCTTTTTTCCCATCAGGATAGCGTCCACATCTCCTTCATCCAACAGCAGATCCAGCTCCGAATTCACCTTGGAACGCACCTTATTGTACAACAGGATCACGCCATTTTCTAACGAATCACAGGAGGTAAGGTCAATCTCTCCATTTTTCATCAGCAGATAGTCAGCCGTAAACCCGCCAATATCCAGAATCACCGCTTTGGGTTCCTCCACGAGCGTGTGAAGCATGGTGGCTGCTGCTGCGTAAGCCTGGGGGAAGCAGGCCGCATCTTCAATATAGATAGAATACGGTTTCCCCTGCATTTCAAACTCTATCACTCCCCGCTGTCTGAAGTATTGTGTGAACCGTTCCACCTGGGCGCCAAAGTGTGCCGGCGGCAGTCCAACTGCCAGTTGGATACGCTGAACCTCCGAGGAATATGCCCCCCCTCGCTTCAATCTCTCCAGCCAGAGCAAATAGGGTTAGAATAAAGAAGCGATCATCCTCCGTTTTATCTTTCCGATAAGGGATCCGCTCAGTGGACAGCGTATAGTAGGTATTCTGATACCTCAGCACATTCTGTCCAAAGGGACGGGTGACACTTTGCTTCACCCCGGACACAAAAGGGTTGCAATGAACCGTTTTAATTTGTTTGTTGCCATGATCAACGCCAATAAGCATATGTAATGCCTCCTTTTTTCTTTATACATATCCTTTACGCCTATATGACGCCTATTCTCAACAATCACACACTATTTTCTAAAAACAAAAAAAGCAGGAGACCCATTCATTTCATAAAGGTTTCCCGCTTTTGGCTGCTTCATAGTGTGCGCAGCTAATATATTTGATTGTTCTATTCTGCCATACCCTGCGGAACTTCAAATTTATATCCGCTCCCCAGAACAGTACGAATATAACCCGCTTTCGGCATATCCGGAGTCAGTTTTCTGCGGATCTGACCAATGACGCTGGCAACAGCCGTTCCACAGTTTTCGCCATACCCACCCCACACTTCTTCATAGATCTGCCCGGCAGAAAATACCCAGGATGGATGATTTGCCAAGTACGCCAATGTTGCAAATTCCCGATGGGTCATAGAAATCAACTCACCGTTTCGGTGTACCGTTCTCTCCTTCAGGCGAAGTTCCAATCCCGGAAAAACAAGAATATTACACGGATGGGATGACACAGTATGGTCAAATCCTGGCTCGGCCGCAATAACCTCCATAATTCTGCTAAGTATATACTCTTCATGGTCTGTTACTGACAATACAAAGATTTTTCCCATATGTCCCTCCCTTGAACATGTGTAACATACAATAGCTTAATTTTCCTATGACCTGAATGCTATTTAACAGTCAATTTAATACTTCCTGTAAAGTTCTCACACTCAATGCCGATATAATTTCCACCATCAGGAAGTGTAATTGTGTCACTATAAGTTCCGGTCGTTTCAATCAAAGTGACTGCTTCATCAGATCCAGAAATCCAAAATACTTTTGCAGTACCCTCCGAAACCTCCAGAGTACAGTCAATAGACAGTTCCTTACCAGCTTCACGCTTTATGGAAGTTCCTCCGAACAAATACTCTGTATCAGAAAAATTCTCATAATCAGCCGTATAAGTTCCTGTATAATCATCAATCCCTTTTTCTTTTGTTCCTTCTAAAGATATTTTTCCTGTAAGCTCTATGGCTCCAGCGGACTGAACGATATTATTATAATGGTCGAGAATTTCATCTTTTGAACAGCCAGAAATCATAAAACTTCCCAAAAGGACAAATGCTAATGCTAAAACTATTTTCTTCATAAAATCATCACCAGCCTTTCTTTGGTGCTACCTTTTTGGCCTTTTTCTTTGTTTGGGTTGCTTCTCGCTCTTTCATGCACAAAATCAAGATGGCAGAAATAACGACAGCAAGCACAAGACTGCAAGAACAGGTTCCGATATTCCAGTTGACTGCGGTATCATAGCTACGGTAGCCTACCATTCCGAGACTTGCGGTAATCGGATAAAGGTTTGCTAATGTCATATTTCCTGCGGCAAACATCCCTCCATATCCATAGACAAAAGCAATGATTACACCGACTAAAAAGCTGCCTGCCCTCCGACAAGTAAGAGCGATAATCGGCAGAACCGCAAGATATAAAAAGAAATTAACCGCGGTAATCTGCAAGGTTGCTTTTAGTGCTAAGGAAATTTCAAAGCCGGGAAATCCCACAATCATTTCTGCTATGATTGTAAACAGGCTGCATATCAGCCCGAAAATAATAGACAATACGCCGCACACAATCAATTTTCCGGTCAGCAGTTTCTTAAAAGAGATCGGCACAGTCAGAATATTTTTCAATGTGTCATCCGTCTGCTCACGAGAAATCATATATCCAGCAATTAGGCTGATACACATCGGAAAAATCATGGACATATTGTTTTTGATGACCTGTTCTGTAAGATAGGCGAAATCCCAAACGGAACCATCATTCGCCATAGAGGTAAACAAGGTCAGCAGGACGGATAGGAGCATGAGTGCAACGCCCGCCCAAAGGATATGATACCTTTTCAATTTATAAAATTCTGTTTTTACAATGCGAACCATGTTTATTCCCCCCTCTGCTTATATAATCTGTCAATCAGTAAGAACGAAACTAATGCCATGATCCCAAGAATGAATACAACTTGAAATGTTGAAGGAATTAGCCCTGTCATTTGCTCCAAGTCCATTTTTATTCCATGAGCCGCCATATCTCCTGCACTCCAAAATGTAGTCAGTGGCGTGGGCAGAAGCCATAACATGGTTTTAGGCAGTGTGTCAAACAATGCTGTAGCACTCATGTTCAGAACGCTGTAAAAGACACACAGCAAAATGGAAAAAACATAGGTCTTACTGAAAAAGACAACAAGGACAATCAACGGGAGTGTTCCAGCTGTAATGAAAATTCCTGTTTCAACCGCTAAAAACAATTTATAGCCTATTCCATAAACTTCTAATGTTCCAAATCCGCAAAGAATTGTTGCAATGGTAGAAGCCACACAAAAAACAATTCCAAAAAGAAACAAGACAATAATCTTTGCAAGTACCATTTGCGTGCTGGTTACGGGAATTGTACGCAGATTTTTGAATGTATCGTTGTCGCGTTCCATAAAAAACAGGATAGCGGCAATCACTCCGATAATGCAGGGCAGTAAAAACTGGATACCATATCCCAGCACCATATTAAATAATCCATCGAAAGCATCTGCCTGATCCGTATATCGCTCCATCATAGAGGGCGTTGTCATCAGATAAGTCAGCGGGATTGGAAACAGAAAAGCAGCCAGAATAATCAGCGGAATAAATTTCTTCCGTTTCAATTTCAAAAATTCGCATTTGATTAGTTTAAGCAATTCCTTCGCCCCCTGTCACACGCTTGAAGTAATCTTCAAGACTTTCCTCACAAGTATGCGCCTCCGATACCTCCAATCCGTTTTCTACAAAGACAGTTACAATTTTCCCAACAGGCAGATCAAGGTTGTGCAGGCGCAGATTGTGGTCGTCCTGTATAGAAAAATGGTTTTCATGGAAATTGCGTTCCAAAATCCTTGCCGCCTGTGCAGTATCAGAGAGCGTAAAACGAATATGCTTACTGCTTTTTTGCTCCAGCTCAGCAAGGCTTTCTTCTTCCAGCAATGCACCGTGGTCGATAATTCCAATATCGTCAGCCAGCAGGGAAATCTCCGAAAGAATGTGACTGGAAATCAGAATCGTTTTTCCTCTTGCGTCGCAAAGCTCCCGAATAAAGGAGCGTACCTCCGCAATACCGATGGGATCGAGGCCGTTGATTGGCTCATCCAAAATCAAAAGTTCTGGATCGTGCATAACGGCAAGGGCAATCGCAAGCCGCTGCTTCATACCAAGGGAATACTGTGAAAAGAGCTTTTTATCTTTGTAGGGCAGTCCTACCAGATCCAGAGCGTCTTTAATGGCATGATTGTTTGGTACGCCCCGCAGAGTAGCAAAGATACGCAGGTTCTCTGTGCCGGTCAGATTGGGATAAAAGCCGGGAGACTCGATCAAACTGCCAATACGGGGCAACAATTTCTTTTCATTCCCCTGCAAGGGCTTTCCCCAAATTTTGACCTCTCCGGAAGTCGGCTTCGTTAAGCCCAACAGCATTTTCATAGTAGTGGTTTTTCCGGCTCCGTTTCTCCCCAGCAGACCGTAAATTCTCCCGCGCTTTACATGGATATTTAAGTCAGCCACACTCTTTTGTGAGCCGTATTGCTTCGTCAGATTTTTTGTTTCAATGATGTAATTTGTATCCATATTCAAAACCTCCTGTTCTGTAAAGTATTCTATCACGCCAACCTTGCATTAACCTTGCCGCAACCTTGCATTAACCTTGCAATTTGAAATCCGGCAAAATGACAAAGGTTCCCGCCATAAAGACGGGAACCCGCTTAAATCTCTAAAGGAAAAAGCAACATAAATTCAGTTCCTTCTCCCGGAAAGCTTTCAACTGTTATGCTTCCACCCATCTTTTCTACAAGCTGATGGACAATAGAAAGACCAAGTCCGCTGCCTTTTTCGGAGCGTCCTTTATCACACTTATAAAGCCGTTCAAATATGTGTTTCAAATCGTCTTTCTCAATTCCTACTCCATTATCCGCCAGCAGCAGCTCCATGTTATTTTCCTTCTTTGACAGGACAATTTTGATTTTGTCCGCATGGCTGTGAGCGATTACATTTTGAATGAGATTGTTGACGATCCTCATATAGCTGTCCATATCCAATCTTACCCGGACAGGCTGTTCGGGAATATCAATGTCATAATCAACCTGTTTATCCTCAAAAATCGGTATCCAGTCAATCAGGATATTTCTTGTCAGCTCTGCGGCCTCAACGCTCTGGATTTCTAAAGCAAACTCGTTAGAATTTAACTTGAACCAGTCAAAGAGCACATCAATATATTCTTTCAGATCATGGGCTTTCCGTCGGGCGGTTTCAATATAATCATCCCGGTCTTTTCCTGTGACCAGTCCTTTGTGTGCAGCATCAAGATACCCAATCAGAGTGGTAAGGGGCGTTCGCACATCATGGGAAAGGCTCGTCATAAGCTGGCGGTTGGTTTCCTCTGTCTGCCGTACAGTTGAAAGTCTGCTTTCATAGGACACAACAATCTCATTGATTTCATAGGCAAGAGGTGCTGTCAGTTCATTTGTTGCAGACAGAATACGCCGGTTGCCATTTCCGTTTTTCACATCAACCAGCACATCGGTCATTTCTGCTATTTGTTTTTTTACGCGCCGAACGAGAACGATGGATGTCAGCACAGCCAAAACAGCAATCACAATGGACAAGAAAACGATGATTTCCATACCAGCTACACCTCCTTATTAAAGCGGTAGCCAATCCCTTTGACCGTTTGTATATATTTGGGGCTTGAAGGATTCACTTCTAATTTTTTACGAAGCCGGCTGATGATCGCCATAATGTTACTGTCGTCATAGAAATATTCTTCGCCCCAAACTTCCTCATAAATCTGCTGTTTTGTCAAAATTTTTCCTTGATGCTTTGCACAGTACAGGAGCAGATCAAATTCCTTTGGTGGAAGTTCAAAAGTGCCATTTTCCGTCGTAACAGAACGATTTTCAAGGTCAATTTGCAATCCATCAAAATCCAGTTTTTGCACAGCTCCGGCTTGATGATTAAAACGGGTGTAGCGACGAATGAGGGACGCAATGCGGGCAATCAGTTCGTCCATATCAAACGGTTTTGTCAGATAATCGTCCGCCCCGGCCCGTAAGCCCCGCACTTTAGAAATGCTGTCATTTTTGGATGTAAACATCAAAATCGGCAGGCTGTTCTCTTTGCGGATTTCTTCCAGCGTTTCAAAGCCATCCATACCGGGCATCATCACATCCAGCACCACAAGCTGATACTCCTGTTCTTTTAATTTCTGCAAGCCCTCTTTTCCGGTATTACAAAAATCGGCTTCTATATGTTCTGTTTGTACGCTGCGTTTGATCAAAGCGCACAGTTCTCTGTCATCATCTATAATCAAAATTTTATTCATGGTTCAGCTCCTTCCCTTGTTTTGTCCGGCCATCAATCGGCTTCTCTGCGGTTTTAGGGATCAGCCAAACACCGGCCATTTTCACAGCGCCGTGGATACGTCCACCAGCACAATAATAATTTACCCTACGAGGTGTCACGCCCCATTTCTCGGCGGCATCTTTTAGTGTCATATAGTCCATTTTGCACCTCCATAGGATAGATTATAGTTCTTTATCTCGAATAGTACAAGCTGACTATTGTGATTATGCTTACATAAAGAGCCGCAGATCATCTCCGACCTGCGGCTCCGTTCCTATTAACCTGTTAAGTATGTATCCCGTATTTCGCCGTTTGGATGTCCTCTTCACCATGCAGGATTACTCCGCCGCAGGTCTTTGTACCCTGTACCATGTAGCCCTCAAAAAAGAAGCTGTAAGGCAGGTAATCATCTGTCAGGACGATGCGTTCGTAGTTGTACCAGTTAAAATGCTGATCCAGAAACTTCCCCAGTTTGTGCCGCAGGATAGGATTCTCCACTACGGCCTTGAGATTTTTCCGGCTGTGAAACTCCAGCTTTGGTCTGCTCTGTTCTGGAATGGACAGCAGCCGCCACCGTGTTCCATCAATGTTTTCTTTCTCACCTGCCGCATATGAGCGGAACGGCTCATAAGGCAGTCTTATTCGCTCGGTATAACCGGAAACGCTGTCTCTGCCAGCATCCTTCAGCCATGTGAAGGAAAACTCCAGCACTTTGGCACCGCCTACGGCATCACACAGCCGCAGTTCTGCATAGGAATGGATATCTTTTGTGATCAAATACTTTTTCTCCTCCAGCCGCTGCAATTCCTTTTTCAAAATAATAAAGTGCTGCGGCGAACAGCCACTTCTGGAACGGGTCTTGAGGGAAATACTATCCCGATCCACATAAACTGTTGTCATTGTCCTATTATTCATAATCCACCTCGTTTCTGTTATGTGCTCCTGCATGATGCATGGCAGTCTGTATGACCAGGAATGGATGCTCTACATACTCCTCTTTTGCCGAGGTATATGCTGCTCCGCCCAGAGAGTCCAGATACTGCCATCCGTTTTTGGATTTTGAGATGTACACATAGAACGGTGCAAGCACATACTCATCCCGTTCATAGCAGCCCAGATACCGTCTTGCAAGTACTGCCACAACACCCAGCTCTGCCGCTTTCTGTGTCGTCAGGGAAACTGCCAGTTTCATTACTTCCTCTTTTTCAATATCATTGAGTCCGAAAGTGTAGATACTCTCCAGGAACAGCACAGGCTTCTCACTGGTGACAGGCTTTCCGCTATCCATGTTCTCCTGCGACAGATCAGCAAAAGAAAAATCGACGGCAGGCGGTTTTTGAAATGCACCTTTTGTCAAGCGGAGACAGGCACGAGCCACCACCGCTTCATCCTTTTTCACAAGGACAATCTTCTTATTAGAGTCAAAGGCAGCTAACAGGCACTCCCTCTGGCTTCCAGTACGGTAAGACAAGCAGGTACTATGAGGAAGTTCACCAAGCCGCAGAGTGTGGTAAAAATCATCCACCTCTTCTGCCCAAAATGCACCTCGCGCCAACGAAAGATTTTTCTTCCAGAAGCTCTCCTGCATCTCGCTGACAGGGTAGCGAATCTCACGCTGCAGGTCACCGGCAAAATATTTGAGTTTATAGAACTGACCCATCAATTCAGCCTGTACGATCCGTCGTAGCGCTTCAACAGCCAGCTCCTGCCCGTCCAGTTCCCCATAGAGAGCGCATACCATAGCCGCGCCGCCCTGCAGTAAAAACTCCGTGACAGTCTCCCGGTTCTGCTCCACAAAATCGTCTGAAAATGCCAGTTTTTCTTTTAGATCCAGCCAGTCTGCATCTGTTGTCAGAATATCCTTGCGCACCTGTTTCCAATCCGTCATTTCCAAAAGAGCCATCATATTATTGAGGGCAAATACCGCATCCGACTCTGTAGTGAAATCCGGTATGAATGCCTGCAGCTGCGTATAGTGTTGCAGCAGCCCCATGGCAATCCGCCGGGTCAGCCCACAGATATGTCCAAATGAACCCCGATACCATTCGCTAAACGGCCTTTCCAGCAGACATTTTCCAAGCTGCTCCAACTCTGCATCTCCTGTATACTGGCTGACCAGATCCCGTTTTATCAGCTGCCGCAGTGTCAGCAAACGCTGATCTATGGAAAGAGGTGTCAGCATAGTGTATAACCGGACATAAACCTCTTTCTGATGCCAAAGCTGATACATTTCCTCAAAGGTGTACTGCTGCCCTTCTTCCAGAAGCGTAAAAAAGCTGTCGCTGCGGTTCACAGAATCGCTGGCTTTCAAATTCTTCAGCGTCAGGGAATTGATGTTACAGTGCTCACAAAAGCCCGGCTCAAACAATAGAGAGTATCGCCCCAAGGACAGGAACACTTCACTGTTCTGATCCACCAATTCCAAAAAATGCTTTTTTCTATGCTCCACCGCATAAATGAGAATTGAAAACTGGAATTGCCGGACAGCATTAAAATCCAGATGGAGCCTGCCGGCATACAGAGCATTCAGATAACTCAGTTGGTTGCATAAAATTTCTTCCCTCCGTTCCTTGCTCAAAGGATGTGGCTGGGAGATAAACCAGTTGAGGTCATATTGTCCGGCATGGTTGTCCAGCCAGAGGTCAAAAAAAGCAGACAAATCCTCTGCGTCATATTCAAATACAGCCAACAGCCGGCGGAATTTTCCCACATCGGTCATTTTCATCCACCGGAGATCTTTCAGGCGTTCTACTGACAGAAACAGCCGCACACCATACCGATAGAGCAAGATGCAGACTCTCTGGAGCGGACGATTCTGTTCCAACAGTTCCAGAGCTTTCCGTTCATTTTGATGCCAGCAAAACAGATACGAACCAAGAAACGGTTGCCGTATCATATCCCGCTGGTGCTCCGTCAGCATGGAAAGTCCCTTCCACTCCGCAATGGGAAAAGTCTGCAGGTTATCCAATATGACCTGCTCCTCTTCTTCATACATCACAAAGGGAAAATAGTATTTCAGGTATTCAAACCGCAAGGAAGGCAACAGTTCCAATTTCATGACTGCCAGCACCTGCTCTTGGGGATACGCTGTCAGTTTCTCTCCATACCCGTCTGCCGACTCTAAGACTGAAGCAATTTCTTCATCGCCAATCTCCTGCCTGCACAACACACCATAGAGCGCTGCAAAGTTCGGCACCCGAATCAGTTCTTCCTGTATCCGCTTTGTCTTTCGGATGTGCAGCCGTTCCTGTAATTGAAGTGTCTCCACCTGTCCACATGCCTGCGCTATGGCATCCTCTGAAAAGCTGCCTGTAAGCGCCGGGAGCAATCCGTCATCTTTCATTCTGGTCAATAGGGTCAGATGTTTTAATGTATTTCTCATGCTGCTTCACCTCCGATCAGTGTCAGTACCATATTCAAAATCTCATGCCTTGGCCGGGGTTCAGACTTTACCAGTTCACCACACAGTTCAAAAAAGGCATGTGCGCCTTTGGCTTCCATCGTCCGTACACAACCGACAGGCCATTCCACCAGCTTGTCAAACGCCATATTCAGCACCTCGTTCTTCTCGTCCTGATGATAATATCCTCCAATGAATTTAACCAGAGATTCGGCGCTGCCGTTATAAAGTTGCTGCAGCTTTTCCCGTTTCTGTATGGTCCGTTTTTCCTGCTCCAGTCGTTTTTCCTGCTTCTTTCTCTCAGCTTCGGCTCTGCGCTCATCTTCCAACTCTTCCTTGGAATAGAATGTTTCCTTCAGCCGGTTGATTTCATAGCCGTTATACTCGCTGTGGAGCAAAAACTGCCGCAACACCGCTGCCAGCGCTTTTTTATCATAAAGGCGTTGGATCTCCGGTGCTTTTAAGGCACTTAAAACGAAGTCCTCATATTTTTCCGGCTCAGTCTGGAAAACTGAACGCTCCACCCAGTCATAGAGCTGCCGATGCTGCTCTGCAGATAGGAATGGACGGCTGATGTATGTTTTATATTCCCTTCTGCTGTAATACCCCTCACTCCTGACAAAGCATTCGTGAAAGTAAAACCGCTCGCCAAAAATCGTTTGAAGTTGGGAAAAAGTGTACTCAGCCAGTAGCCTCTCTACAAACCGGAAACACCTCCAACTTGAAATTCTCAGGGCATACTCCCGCAGCAGTTTCAGTTGTGGCGCATCTTCACCATCTTGCCGATGCTGCTTGAAAAACTCCCATAGATTGATTTCCTTCTTTTCCACCAGAAAGGCAAATACCCGCCTACCGTTCGTATGCCAACTTCTGAAATATTCTCCATAGTCAGCTCCGGTCAGTTCCTGATATCTGGAAAGCCACTGTTTCAAAGGGATCCTCTGCCTGGAATGCAGCATCTGCAGGGTAAACAACTCCATATAGTTATCCCGCTCCAGTTCCTTCGCCAGATCATCGTACTGAGGATCAAACACATCAAATCGGTACGGAAAATCCTTCTGTATCGTTTGATTCATCCATAACAGTGTTTTCGGTGCTGTTGGGTTCAAACCATATTGAACCGCTTCCCAGAGTCCCTGAAATCCTTCGTACTTGACCGTAAAGCTGTTATAGAACCGAAACAGCCAGCCAAGATACTCATAAAATTCTTCCGAAAGATCCTTTGGAGCATTCAGAAGCATCCGCCCACACGCTGTTGCGATTTTCTCGGCAGTGATGCTCTTGGAACTCAACCGGTCCGGCAGCCTGTCCGCCCATACAGCGAGAGAATTTGCCAAAATGATTTCATCGCAGCGATACCCTGCTTTAGTCAAAACCGAAAATTCGCGGCTGTCGGGCTTCATATTCATATACGGCAGTTTCATCAGCGTGCGCAGCACCAGGTCGGCTTTCCCGCGGTATTTCTTTGCCTGCTCTGCATAGAACCGGATGAACCATTCCAGCACACCAAAATCATATACCAGTGAAAGTGTCCGATTTTGTGTGAATAGATGACTGAGTTGGGTATGTATTACCTCATAGCCATGTTCCCTATCATCAAACAACGACAGTACAAACAAAGCCTCCTCCGTTCTGACATATACCTTTGCCGCCAGCTCATCCAGCAAGTCATGCCGCCGGGCAGCGTCCGTTTCCAAAAGATACAGAGCGCCCTGCAGGTACACATCTTCTCCGGCAGACCGCCGCAATTTCTGGAGGAATGCTCCCCGCTGATTTCCCACAAACATATTGTCAGACTGGATCGCACAGGTATTTCCCAGCGCCAGGGCCAGAGCGCGGAGAACTCGGACATCATTGCCCAGTTTTTCCTCAAACCGCTCCAACACCTCGCCAGGATAACGCAGATGATATGGTTCAAAATAGCCGGACACATCCGTTTCCACCTGCCATATCTGCATCGCCCTTGTTTGTCGGTAAGTCCTTCTCGCCGTATCGTCCTGAGAAGTCTGTACTACCAATTCGGCAAAGGCATGGTAAAGCTCCAAATCAATAGCCCTCTGATATACCCGGTAAACCGGTATCCTGTCGATATGCATTAAAATTCCTCCTACTTGAAATCTTCCATAAAAGATATGGGGAGAGAGCCGCAACATGGCTCTCTCCCCATTGATCAACTGACAGCATACCGATGGTATGCTATATTTTCTTACTCAGCGCCGGCCATGCTGAAGAACTCCGCAGGTGACAGCACCGTAACGCCCAAATCCCTGGCCTTGGACAACTTGCTGCCGGCATTTTCGCCGCAGACCAGATAATCCGTCTTCTTGGACACCGAGCTGCCGGCATGGGCGCCCAGTGATTCGATCAGGTCATTGATTCCGTCCCGGGTGTAGGGTTCCACCTTGCCGGTAACTACGATAGTCTTTCCTACAAAGGGATTATCCTGCACCCTGTCTTCGCTGTGTTCTGCCACAGCAGGCTTTTGAATACTCATCATAGTCTGTAACTCCTCCCAAATACAAAAATTATCTTCTACACAGAACCAGTCGTGGATATTGTTATGCAATATCTCCCCGAAATCCGGAAGCTGCCGGAAATCATAGCCGCCATAGACCGCATCCCGAAACTCATCCAAATCATAGTGGAACACACGACCCAATACCTTGCTGGCAGTGTTGCCGATCATAGGGATGTCCATAGAAATCAGATACCGTTCAAAGGTGGTATTCCGGCTCTGCTGGATAGCGTCCCAAAGGCGCTGCCAGGACTTTTCACCAAATCCATCCATGCGGACGATTTCAGCCCGGTAACGATCCAGACGGTAAATATCCAGATAACTATGGATAAATCCCTGACCGATGAATTTTTCCAATGTAGCCTCCGACAGCCCTTCAATGTCCATCGCCTTCTGGCTGACAAAATGGACGAACTTTTTCAGCCGGCGGGTCTCGCAGTCAGGGTTATCGCAGTACAGCGTCTTGATGATGCGATTCTCGCCATTTTCGCCCTTTCCACTTGATTCATGGATGCGGGTAGGCTGTCCACAGCAGGGACAAACATGGGGAATCGTATCCACCATAGAGAAGCCGCCTCTGTCCAGATTTTCCTCCACGTGGGGGATAATCATGTTTCGTTTGCTTACCAGAATCCGGTTTCCAGCCATCAGTTCCAGATCCTCAATAAAGGACAGGTTGTGCAGACTGGCCCTGCTGACCTCACAGCCATCGATTTCCACCGGCGTAAACACTGCTACCGGAGCAATCTCTCCGGTTCTGCCCGGTGTCCATTCGATGTACTGCAGCAGGCTCTCATGCAGGTCATCTTCAAACTTATAGGCCAGACCGTCCTTATAGTGATGTCCGGTGCGGCCGCAGCTCTGGGCATAGGCAATGTCGTTAAACGAAACCACGATACCGTCAATGGGGATATCTTTGTCAGTGGCATATTGCCGCAGCTGATAGATACCGGCTTCCACATTTTCCAGCGTCAGTTTCTGCTTTGTGACCAGATACTTACAGGGCTGGAACCCCAACGCACGCAATTCCCGTAGCTTATCTGATTTCCGGGTCAGGTGCGGAAAGCCCTCCAGCACACCAAACGGCATGAAAACCAGCCGACGCTCCCGGCATGTCTTGGCATCCATCAGACGGATGGAACCAGCAGCCAGATTGCGGCCGTTTTTATAGGGCTTACCGCTGCTGTCCTGCAGGCTGGTCTTCAGTTCCTCAAAATCACTGGGTCTGATAAAGCCCTCACCCGTCACAACCAGTCTCTCTTTGTAGGTGATGTGGGAAGGGATACCGCTGATGACTCGGGTGTTATGGGTAATGATCTCCCCTTCGTCACCATCGCCACGGGTAGCCGCCTCCAGAAGTTCTCCATTCTCATAGGTCAACTTTACAGTCAAGCCATCCAGTTTGAGCATCAGCATCACCTGCTGCTCACCCATGAAATTCAGAAGATCCATACTGCTCTTAGTCTTATCCAAAGACAGCAGCGGGATCTCATGTCTGGTTTTCTCCAGCCTGCTCACCGCAGGATAGCCTACTGTCTGGGTTGGCGAATTTGCCATTTGGATTCCCGTTTCCTGTTCCAGCTCTTTCAACTCGTCAAAGAGTCTGTCATAGACCTCATCTGACACGCTGGGAGCGTTGCGGTTATAATACTCATCCCGATAGCGGTTGAGCCGGTCATTCAATTCCCTCTGCTTTTCAAAAATATTCCGTTCCATTATGCTGCCTCCTTTTCAAGTACCCGGAAGGACATAACCAGTTCTTCTTCCGTATGCTTCTGTTCACTGTCGAAAACACTGCAAACACCGTCTGCAAACTGCCAGTGGGCGGCTCTGCCCCACCAAAGGATCGGGCCGCGGCCGCCGTTGCCTCTGTTGGCAGACGCATCCGGCTGATTCGCTACGGTACTATAAAAGCCCTGCGTGTTTACCAGCGTAATGTTCCGTATCTGCCCAATACACTCCGGCCGACAGTGATCCAATATCTCCAACTGTGTCCCTTCCCGAAGTGTCCTGCGCAGCTGATTCAGATTTTTGATCATGCGATTTTCTCCTTTCCCCGCCCCACAGGGCAATCCTGCTGTGCGGTATGAAGCCCATTTCTGCCGGCTGCATACCTGCCAAAATTCAATTCATGGACAATACGCTGAATGGTGTCATCATCATTCCACGCTGCGTGAAGCGTATTCCGCTCTGGCCCGGCTCCCACATGGACACATACCTTTTCACTGCCAACCTGCAGCAGCACATCCTGTCGCCTGGCGCAAACCACTGCCAGATTTCCAATTTGTTTCATGCTCTGCTCCTTCCTTCTTCATCAATGACCGGACGCCCTCAAGGACGCCCGGCCATTCTCATTTTGTCACGCTGCAGCAGCCAATACCGGAGACTGGATGCTATCCGTGTTTTCCATCAGGTCTGCCATCAGCACATCCGCCAAAAGCCTTCCTGCCAAATGACCGGTATGGATGATGACACGATCCTTCTTCAACTGGATAAATTCCTTCTCACGAAGAATCCGGCTTTCCGCAGCCAGCGCCTTGTCGCTTTCTGTCAGCCTGGCAGTAATCACCCGCTGCCACTTCTGCAGAAACTCGGTCGCCTGCTCAATGTCCTTCTTCTGCCGATCATATTCCGTCCGTTTCTGCCTCACTGTTCCATCCGGCTCCACTTCCAGCGTGTAATAGGCATGGAAAGGATCAGCCGTTTTACGCAGAAACACCACAAAGCTTTCTCGCCGCTCAATCCGGTCCCAGTAGCGGTCACTGCTGCCTGCACAGTGATGGAGCGCACGCCCCTCGGTAATAATGTCCAGAATACCGTCTGGCACCACTACCATGTAATCCGCATCGGCGTACTCATATTTCGCTTTGATTTCCTGACAGATGGCATTAACATGGGGGAATTTCTCCTCCATCTCCTCGGCCTGCAGTTCAATATCCTTCTCCTGACATTTGAGCACCAGATCATCGTGACGCCGCCGCAGTTTTCTGGTGCGATATACGATCTCATCATATACATTCATGTGCAATTTCTTTGCCATGGAAAGATAATCCTCCCAGGTACGCAGTACCTCATGGCTGTTTCGCCGGAAGGATGGCATCTGACGCCGTACATAGTTATAGACCTGCACCATGCTCATGCGGTCAGCAATGAACTGGACATCCCCAGGCTCAATATCCTGCTGACACATCCACAAAAGGACATTATCCGGGATTTCCCTGCCGATGCCCTTTTCATATTGCAGCCACCGCAGCAGATCACAGCCTCCATTATGGAGTCGAAGTCGCTGAAACCTCCTGCTGTCAAGGCCCAGAGCTTTAATCAGACTCCCGGCACTATGGTTTTTGATTAGTTCGCTGACTGTTCCGCAGGAACTGAAACATTCCTTGGTAAGCTTCGGCAGGTTCACCTTGCTGATCTGTTCCATTTGAGGTATCCGTTCGAGCACAGCCAGATATTTTTCCGGATCAACGCTTTTCTGCTTCCGAATCCAGTTGACGAGCCCTGTGCATCGAAGTTCCTGCTGTTCCAAAGTTGGCAGTGTTTTGCCATAAACCCGTCCATCATGCGAACCAGACCAACTATAAGAACAGGGGCTTCCGGAAATCCAGCGCATATTTCGCTGTTTATACAGACCCAAATAGTAGGTTCTTGGTTTTCTTTCCCGGTCATAAATCGTGCGCCGGATTTCCTGACAATAAAGCTTGGAGTTTGGAAGGCTTTCTTTCCCATATGTCCGGTCAGCCTGAAATTCACGAACTACAAAGCCGTCTTTGCATCGCTGGATCAGGTAGGCAAAATGTTTTTCTGTCTGCATATACCCCGCTCGTCCATAGGCTTTGAATACTACCGGATGCCGGCAGCAAATACAGCGGCCCTGTTGATTGTGATGTGGATGTACTTTGATCGGCACTTCCTTTTCGCAGTAGGTACAGTAACCTGTTTTGGCGCCGCCCTTTTTATAGTGGTAGTAAATGTAATTTTGCCGAATGGCAACCTTATCCACCCAGCGGCTCCAGTCCTTTGGAAGCTCCGGCACCTGTTCCATATCCTTATCCCATGGGTCAGTTTCCCGCCGGTGCCGCTGTTCGAGCTGTTCATCACGCACATCCCGCTGAAACTGCCGGATTGCCTCTACCGCTTTTTTATTGATGTTCAGATATGCCTGTATAGATGTCTCATCTTCATCGCTGATCCAGTAGGCTTTGGTATACCAGTATTGCCGCTTCCAGTCCAGTCTGTCCAGCTTGGATTCGCTCCATTTCTGTATCAGGCTGTTATAGGTAATAAACTGCCGCTTTTCTTTATCCAGATACACTTCATAGGCCGGATTACTCCCATCCAGGCGAAGATGCTCCGGGAAAAAGAAAGCCACCTTCAATATCCCATCCTGTTTGATACATCTTAGATAGGTATAATACTCACAGACTTCCCGAACATATCCGTAGTCAGTTTTTTCCTTTCTTGGCAGGTCTGAAGTCGCGATTTGCTTCATTTCATCCGTCGCTGTCAGCTTGGGAAGTGCCATCAGGGCTCTTTTTTTCATCTCAATTCACCATCCTCTTTGTCAAATCTACGCTATACCACACATCAGGCAGTAATGTAACGCCGTCAATCCGGCCCACTGCAACCTGTACGATACTTTCCGAATCCGGTGCTTCCTTCGCAAAAGCAAGGATGTCTCCCAGTCTGCCGGTGGCAACGGGGTCTTTACCCCGTACCACCGCATAGCCGCAGTTCGCCATTGCCCGGTTGGCTGCCACATGGGAGCTCCACACCCTGCGCGGATGATCTGCCATGTAGGCCAAACCATGTAAAAACAGCTCCTCTTTGGTGAGCCGCTTAATCACAGTCAGCTCCGTACAGGCGATTTTGGAGTCATGCTCATCTTCATCGATGTCGCCGCCGGCGTTGACAATATAATATTCCGAATGCTCCAGGCTGGAATAATAACTAAGGCAGTCCAGCGGGTCTTCCGCGCAGTGAAATCCATTTTCCCTGCAATTTGCTTTTTCAGTCGTATTGAGCCCCATCACAAACTGATAGCCACGGCATATCAGCCCGGGGCGAAAACCCTTATAAGCAATCATTCTTCATTTTTCCTCCTTTGCCGGCTCAGCCTGCCTTTGCCATCCCAAAATCCAGCAGCGACATCTGCCCATCCTGAGAAGGCTTTTTTTCCTCCTGCTTGGGTGCCGCCTTGGGTTCCGTCTTTTTCTTCTCTGCCGCCTTCTTGGGTTTGCTCTTTGCAGAGGACTTCCCAGCATACGGCTTGGGAACAAACTTCTCCTCATCCTCATGGTCTTCCTTGGCATCAGGGTCACGGAAATAATCTTCTGCCCACTGATAGCACATATCATCCGGCACATCGCAGCCATATGTCTGCTGTCCGGGACCAGGGTGGGTTCCGCTTGCTTTTAGTTCATCCTGCACATAATCCCATGCCTTTCGGTTGATGTACTGGAAACAGCGGATCATGTTCTTTTTCGGATGCATCGTCAGACGGGCAAACGCCGTATCTTCCATACAGAGCATCTGGATATGCTCGGACACACATTCCTTCATATTTCGCCGTGTCAGTTTTTCCACATCGGTACTCACCCTCTGGGTAGAGGCCGCGATTACTTCTTCATCACTCATCGCTTCCAGACGGGCGATCTGCTCCTGCTCCGCGGCTTTCTTCGCCTGCTGTTTGGCGTCAAATTCCGCTTTGCGCTGGGCTTCAGCCGCCTCATGCTCCGCACGCTTTTTTTCTTCATCTTCTGCGGCGGGCGGTTGTGCCGAATTCCCCTCCTCAGCAGACTTCTCTTCCCCATCAGACGCTACTTCATCCACAGGTTCTTCCTCTGCATCAGCCGAAGCAGTCTCACCGGCAGAAACCGAAGCCGCCGATACTGGGACAGTGTCTGTACCTACAGGCGGCACAGGCAAAGATTCCATCTCCTCCAGCTCAAAGGCTTCATCATCCTCAAAGGCTGCAGACGAATCGAACATACTGTTTTGCTGCTCCATTACTATTTCTGAAAAAACACCCATTGTAAAATCTCCTTTCGCAAAAAATGGCATGGAGCAGGCCGTTATGACCCTTTCCATGCCATTGTGTGTTGCTCACAGCACATATAAAAGTGTGCTGAAGCTGTCAAAACAGTAGCAGACCACGCCAGTATACTGCCTTGACCATTCCTTGATTTTGTCCTGCACCTCCTGCGCAGTCTTTTGATTGCTCATATTCCAGGGTGGAGGTACCGTTACGGTAAAGTAGCCATTCTCCAGACAACTTCTGACATCTACCGGAAGATTGGAACACTGCTCATACAGTGCTGTAATCTGGCTTTTCTTCTTTTCTGCAATACGCATCTGACCCCTATCCCTTCATTCCTGTTTTTGAGCAGGCTCCGGAAGTCTTTTACACAAGAATGGGGAGAAGCGTACCGGCGCAAAATCCCGGCAGTCATTCACATAGAAGTATGTGCGTTTGCCTTGGCAGTCCAGTTCCACCACATCAGATGGAGCCAACGGACGACCTCTGTAATCTTCCGGCAAATGCTCATTAAAGTCCAGGAACAGGCGCCCCAGCACTTCCATGTCATTCTGCCCCTTTGGGCAACAGACCTCTGCGCTCCATACCGTCTGATAGGCGGCGGCAGGCGGCTGTTCATATCCAGCCTTATGTAGCGCATCCAGTCGCTTGAATGCGAATGGTACTGTCTGTGTCTCACTTAGGCAAAGCTGGTAAATGCAAAACCTCCGGAAAACTCTCTGGCTGTCCAGAATATCCTTCAGCGCCCGATTGCCCTGAGCAAGAAATATCTGATACTCTTCCTTTGTAAGCCCCAGATACTCTGTCAGGTCCAAATCTTTCTCCGCTCTGGTGTGCCAAAGCTCGACGCAGCCATCTATATAGGTAAAGTCACACTTACCGCACAGATATTGCTGCTTAAAATTCATTCTCTGCACCTCCTTTTCCTTCTGTTCTTTCTCCCGAAGGGCAAGCTGCCAATCATCAAACCCTTTATAATTCGGATTCCAGGTCAGCTGACGACATGCCATTCCATTTTTCCGGGCCATCAGATAGATCTTAGATGCCCCGTTGGAGGTCATTTGGTTACTGTACTTATCCATATCATGAGCCTCAATGATCTCCTCAGTGCCATTCTGTGCCAGCAGTGCAAACAGCGTATCCAACTGGCTTGTGTTGTTTGCGCCGGCAATCGCCGCAAAAGTCCGGTTTGTCAGGCAGTGCGAGATGTCTGCTTTCAGCAGTCCCTCAATGACATAGACCACCCGAGCAGATGGATTGCCGATAAAATGTACCGGGCTCCCGGATGTGACACCCATATTTTTGGACGAGGACGAAAACCAGATGTATTTGGCTCCTGACTTATCCGGTGGATCATCTTTTTGCTTGAGCGGACTATCCAAAAGTATCTGCAGGCCATGTATCATACCGTCGTATCCCACAGCCGGAATCAAAATCCCTGCGTTTTTTCGGTAGAAGTTCATGGTCCAGCGCCCGCTGTCATCCAGATAAAAGCCGGGCACCCCCTCCACCTTGCATCCCTGTTTCATCAGCCGCTCGGTAATGGAGCGGCAAAGGAATGGGGGTGGAGTACTCTTGAACCCAATCCGGTCGATCTGTTCATCCGACAGTCCCCGTTTTGGGGAGTGCAGATGGTTGCGGTGGGCAGGCTGAAGAGGCAGCATAGCGAGCAGCAGCGAAAGCGTTTGATGAATTTCCTGTCCGCTGGCCCGTTCTGCTTGCTGCACTGTTTTTAGTTCGCCCCTCCTCTCATATCCCGCAAGGTCGGTCTGAGTCCCCGAAACCGGGGACCCAGTGCCAGCCTGCTGGTTTCCTGCCATCTCATATCCAGAGTTCGGCCGTTCCCTGTGAAAATCGTTGCACAGGGCTTCTCCTATTTCCCAATACGCATCGGATGTAGTCGTATTGTTTAGCCGCGCATAAAGCGCAAGCATACCGCCATGCTCATCACAATAATTGCACCGCCAGACATTTTTGACGAAATTCACATTCATCTTACCGCGGCGGTCACCACAAAACGGGCAATCCACATATACACTGTTTGCCTGTCGGCGTCTGATTCGTAGATGTAGAAGTTCCACTACATCCATAATACCGAACGGAAAATCTCCTGGATATGAGTCCATCTGTTCTCCCTCCCTTCTTGGCCCCATAGATGGGGCTGCTTATCATCCGGCTTTCTGTGCGGCCATACCATCGAGCATGATCTGCGCCGCAGCACGAACGATATTGTTGGTGCTCTTGTTGCCGGGGGTGAGGTAGAATTTCAGACTCACCGGACGCTCCTTGGCAACTGTTGCCATGGTCTTTCCTTTGCTCAGACCGCTATCCACCACCACATTCTGCGCTTCTTCAAAGGTCATTACCTTCAAGATGTCTTCTACCGGAGTGCTCTCCGTATAAGAAGGCGCCATAGGCTGATCGGGTGCTTCCTGTTGGACAACAGGCGCCACAGGCAGTTCTTCCGGTTCATCCGATTGGAATACGGAGGCGGTCGGCTGCTCAGACACATCATCCTGTTTTGGACTGCTATCCAATGTAACCTCGCGGCTCGGTACCGGCAGCTCCATATTGGAAGCATTCTCCTCTACCTTGCCGGCAGGCAGTGTATCCATATTCTCCTTCTCTTCTGCAACCATCTGTTGGACAACTGGCTGTACCGGAGAAACCGGGGACTGTTCATTCTGAACCGGCTTTGCCGCAGGTTTCTGAATAGGCGCCGGACGAGCAGGCGTATTACGGCCCTCTACGGCGTTCTGAGGCGCTCTTTCCGGCCGGGCATGAACTTCCCCACCAGATTGCCGCAGCGCCGCTCCAGGGGCTTCTACGGGCCTCTGCGCCGCATTTGGCATCGGTTGCCGGATAGGAGCCGTCCCGGAAAGCGGAATACTGCTTCCAAACACCTTGCCCGTACTGTCAACAGCAACATCGGCAAACTGCAGACCGAAACCGGCATCCGACAGCGCAGCACTCAATGCCTCATCCTGGGCAGCCTGTACATAGTCAGTACCTTCTTCTGCACTATGCTGCGAGATGTAACTGCTGATGGGCTCTGCATCACTGCGGTCCAGATAGACTCTGGCCTCCATAATCGCAAGCTGTTCCGTGATTCGCAGGGTAGTCAGTTTCATGCGGCCCTGTGGGTGACGCAGACGGAACCACAGTTTCTGATAAGGCAATTCCAACTGCAGCATTTCCTCATTGGTCTTTCTGGATACCTTATGGCGCAGAAATTTGAGCGGGTCAAAGCCCGGCACCTTGTTCAGTTCTGCCACTGCCGGAATTGTTTTGTACATCATAGGCATCGGATTACTTTTTTCGTTCATGTTGGAAACTCCTTTCTGACATAAAAATAGGAGACGCCAAGTGCTATTTCTGCATCTGACCTCTCTTTTTTAACTTGCGTTCTTTAATTGTTCTTCCAACGCAGCCGGAATGGGGATACCGGCTTTCTTTGCGTAGGCTTTGAAATACATCTGAATACGCATACCCAGCAGCGTATTCCGCTTGCCGATCTCATTACGATGGATTGCCATAAACAATACCTGTTTCTGCCCAATCAGAACCACCCGCTTTTTGGCACGCGTGATTCCGGTGTAGAGCAGATTACGGTACATCATGATGGTGTGCGCTTTGAGCAGCGGCATAATAACGGTCTCATACTCAGAGCCCATAGCCTTGTGGATCGTAGTAGCATAAGCCAGATCCACATTGCTCAAATCATCTACGCCGTATTCCAGTGTTCTGCCAGCGCCAAAATCCATGCCGATTTTTTTACCCTGGTCAGTGTCCTTAATATACCGGATGAAGCCCAGATCTCCATTAGAGACCTTTTCTGTGTTCTTGGTCTGCATGATGCGGTCATTGACCCGGAATATCCTGGGGCCAAACTTGATTTCTTCCTCCGCAGAGCGGAATGGGTTGACCAATTCACGAATGGTCTCATTCAGCTGTTCCGACGACGCGGCGCCTTCTGAACGGAAAGGTGAAAGAATCTGCACATTCTCAATGCCACTCTCCTGTATCTCCAAACAATACCGTTCTGTAATCTTTTCAGCGGTGTCTTCCTGACTATCACCAGACACGAAAACAAAGTCCGGTCCATAAAACAGTTTGGTATTGCCCTCGTTAATAAATTTGGCGTTATAGGCAATCAGACTGTCCTTCGACTGACGGAAAATCTGATCCAGCACCGTTACCGGGACGATTTGGGTCTCGATGATCTCACGAAACACATTTCCGGCTCCTACGCTGGGAAGCTGATCTGGGTCGCCTACCAGTACGATTCTGGCATTTGCCTTCATGCGCTCAAAGAATTTCTCGGCAAGCCACATATCCACCATGGAAAACTCATCCACAATGATTAAATCGGCCGACAGTGGCTCTGACTTTCTGTTCCGGCTACCCTCATCCTCTTCACTGGTCAGTCCCAGACCACTGTGTAATGTTCGGGCATCCTCAAAGCCGGTACTCTCCGACATCCTGCGGCTTGCCCGACCGGTAGGCGCCATAAGAGCAATTTTGCCATCAGGGTGCAGCCGCCGGTAAACCTCAAGTATCGTCCGCAGCACTGTTGTTTTACCAGTACCAGGAGAACCCGTAATCACTGACAAGCCATGCCTAAATGCTGCATAGACCGCAGCCTCCTGCTGTGCAGACAGGCGCAGTCCCATTTCAACCTTGACCTGTTCCAGCACCGGCGCAATATGCTCTACTGGCATCTGGGTGACCAGACGCTGGGCGATCCGGCGCGCCGTTTCATCCTCTTGGGCAAACACTCTGGGAAGATAAATATTATCCTTCACGGAAACGATTGCTCCATTCAGGATCATTTCCTGCATCATATCCCTGACTTCCTGCTGATGCAGGCGAAGCTCCGGTACAGGTATCTTCTCATTGAGCAGTTTCAGCGCTGATTTCTCCAGTTCTTCAGAACTGATGTACAGATGGCCTCGTTTACTCTTGCCCTCATCCAGCGCACAAAAGACAGCCCCTTTGATACGCATGGGGTCATGGAGATCGCCCCCGCTCTTTTGTACGATTGCATCTACCCGCCGAAATCCAAAGCCGGAGATCTGGCAAAGCTCGAATGGGCTCTTTTCCAAAATCTCTACGCTGGTCGGGCCGAAATATTGATATATTTTCAATGCCGTCTTGGGAGTAATCTTAAACGGTGCCAGCAAGGTCATAATTCCTTGGAGCATACGGTTTTCTGCATAAGAAGCTTTGATGTCCTCCAATTTATTTTCCGTAATGCCCCGGATCTCCAACAGCCGCTCCGGCTGGTGTTCCAGAATATCCAATGTGTCCACACCGAACCGCTCCACAATGTCTGCGGCAGTTTTGGGACCAATCCCTTTGATAAGCCCGGAGGCAAGGTAGCCCTCTACGCCGTTTTTTGTTCTGGGCACAATTTCACGCCACTGCTCCACCTGGAGCTGGACACCATACTTGCCTTTTGCCCATTCACCATCCAGTTCCAACTCTACCGCATCTGTCCGTGGAATCTCATACCCCACAGCTGTAAAGCGAATCAAATGGTCTTTGTACCGCCTGTTTGACCTGGCCTCAGCTGGCACACTCTGGTCTGCGGTTTTTACACTGATGATACAAAACTTATTGGCAGGATTATAAAAAATCGTCCCGTCGTAGGTACCAATACAATTCATCCTTTTTCACCTCACTAAGCGGCCTCCATAATCGAGGCTCTAACACTGAACCGTCTGGATTCGGATACTGTAACAAACTGCTCGTAAATATCCGGATGCTCCAGTTTCAACCGAAGCAGGTTATCCTTGTCGATGACGGACTTGCGAACAGGGGTATAGGTAACCGTATAGTTCACTCCCTCCTGCTCACAGACTGCAGTGCAGCTGGTACCCATTTCCGCAATCAACAGCGCCTTCAGACGCTGAATATCCTTGTCGATTTCTTTGGAGTACACCTCTGCATTTTTCTTTTCATCCAGAAGCCGCAAATACTGCATAAGTTTTGCAGTCATATCCAGGTCAAGTGCAACGGCCGGGGCATTTTTATCTGCCGGGCCAAAGTGTTTGCGTGCGCTCTCAATAATCAAGGCCCCACTTTCTGTATAGGGCGGCGGCACATGGCGCTGCACATGGTTTTCCCAGAAATACTGCTCCAAAAAGACCATCTCAGCCTCATACTCGAAATCACGCTTGACCTCCCGGATAATAACTTCCTCCTCGTTGTTACCATACAGGCAGCAAAAGAAACATCGGTCAAGATCCGTTACTGCCATATAATGACGCCCCTGAGATTCATAGTAGACTGGAACAGTCTCCTTCCCATTCATCCACCAGTTATCTCTGGCATTATAGTTTGTGGTCTTGATCTCAAGGATCGCTGTGGTGCCATCCGGCAGTTCCACAAAGTAGTCCACATCAGCCAGCATCCAAGGATACTGTGGGTGCTGGAACATCTTTTTGATTTGGTAGACCCGATATCCGGTTTTCCGCTCGAATATCTTTGCTACCAGAGGCTCCAGCAAATGCCCCATTTCCATGGCAACCCAGTTGCCCTCATCATCTTCCACTGACGCTATGTTCAGTTTGTCGTAGTACAGATCCCTGGCTGTCCGGAATGGAGAAGTGCCAAAGATTGCTGATACATCGCTGCCGCCGATTCCACGGCGCCGGTAATCCAGCCATTCTTCTTCTGAAAGATCTGCCGTTTCTACCAGCACCAGCGGTTCATGCCGCTTTCGTTCAGCACTATTGCTGCCAGACATATCAAATCCCCCTTCGTGATCTTCGGGGCAAAATAACTGCCCTCGCCATTGGTGCAACATTTTGGGGCCGGAGCGAAGATACTGCCTGTCTCTTCATCTTCCAGTCCGTGGAGTGTGCCGGCTTGACCCGCCGACCATTCTGCTTTCTTTTCTGCTTCACATTCATGTACATGACCTGCCTTTCTCAGTTTTGATTTATCCTTAAAGCCCTTTCAGGCTTACAGGCAATAAAAAAGCGAGAATGACAGACGGCATAAAGCCTGGCGTCCATAGTTGCCTATGAACCGATGTCATTCTCGCAATGGTGGGTAAATCCCGTAAAATAAAAAAAGCCAGCAATATACCGGCCTGAAAAGGCGCAGTGATACTACTGACACAAGTACAAAATTAACAGCGTGTGCAATGCAGTCATTACTCCGCAACACAAGCCCTAAAGCCTGTGTACCCTGACGGGCAACGCACAAAAATCAATTACATTGCAATTCTAACACAATATATAGTGCTTGTCAATTCAAACATTCTATATATTGATTTTGGATTTTCTTTAAATTTTCTTTCCTCTTTGCAGAAGTTCTTTCTTCCCCGCCTATTTATAGGATGTATCGGATCATTTGGTAATACCGGATGATCCCTACGCTCTTTTAGTACCTTGACAAGTTCATAACCTCTATGGGGAGTTATACAGGAATTCTGGACAGTGTGCGATGACCACAGAAGCGCGCCCATAATCGAAGTGTTGCACAGCAGCAGCCTGAAATACACGGCAGAACCGTTCTGGCGTAGGAAATGGCCCCATTAGAGTTCTTTTGTTATTTCAATACTTCCTGACCTCAAGACCGTTTTCATTGTTTTTGTTGAAAACCTTCTTCTACAAATCGTAAGGGATCATTGTAATCGAAAAAAGGAGGACGATTATGGAGAAAAGAAAACCGAATGACCTACCGCCGGAGCAGTGCTTGGCTGTTGATACCGATACCCTTTGCAAACTGTTGTGCTGTGGAAGGCACACTGCAGTACAGATTGGGGATCTTGCCAATGCACGCATTACCATGAACACCCGTGTCCTATGGAGTGTCCAGCGTATCAAAGAATATCTTTATGATATTTCCGGCTAAATAACCATGCCAGTAAGGCGCACTACACTTTTATAATCAGGAGGTACCAGTAATGGCAAAAGTGAGAAAAGACAACAAAGGGCGAAATCTTCGGCCCGGAGAAACACAACGGGCAGATGGCAGCTATATGTATGTCTACAAATTAGGCACTAAAAAGAAATATCTTTACGACTCCGATCTCGCAAGTCTTCGTGTCAAAGAAAAGCAGATCAACAAAGATAAGGATGATGGCATCCGTACTCAGGAAGCCATGAAGCTTACCCTGAATGATATGTTCAAGGTCTACATGAATAACAACATCAAACTGAAGCCCTCTACCAGAGCAAATTATCTTTACCTGTGGGACTTCTATGTGAAAGAAGAGCCTTTCGCTAACATGCCTCTGCCACAAATCCACAGAAGTGATATTCTCGCGTTTTATACCAAACTGCTGAAACACGGCTTTGCTATCAACTCACTGGAGAGCATCAACACCATTGTTCACCCTACGCTTGAAATGGCCGTGGACGACGATTACATCCGCAAAAATCCCAGCAAGGGCATTTACCGCAAGCTCAAGACGGATGGCAGCGCTCCAAAACCTAAACGGCGGATCGCACTCACTAAAACGCAACAGCAGAATTTCCTGCGTTTTATTGCCAAGTCCCCTACATACAGCCATTGGCTCCCCATCATGACTGTGCTCCTTGGAACAGGAATGCGTGTAGCAGAATGTACCGGCATTACCAAAAGCGATATTAACTTGAGCGAAAACACAATCTCCGTCAACCACAACTTAATCTACCGGGTCATTGACGGAAAAGCCGGATTTCACATTACCACTCCCAAAACTGAGAGCGGTACACGAATTATCCCTATCCTCTATCCAGAGGTGGCCGAGCAGCTTCGCCTCCAGATTGAAACCATCGACGCATTGTATCCAGACGATCAACTGGTGTTAGGAGGAGTTCACGGTTTTGTTTTCCGCAACCGAACCGGCTCATTCATGAGCGCCCACAATATCAATCGGGCGATTGAGAGAATCAGCGTAACTTACAACATGGAGGAAATGGATCAGGCTGAACTGGAAGACCGTGAACCGGATTTGCTCCCTCATTTTAGTGTTCACAACTTGCGGCACACCTTCTGTACCCGGCTCTGCGAAAGCACCAACGATGTTAAATTCATTCAGCAAGTCATGGGGCATGCCGATTTCTCTACCACAATGGACATCTACACCCATATCACACAAGAGAATATGCAGGAGAAGGCAAAAAACATTAGTGTGAACATGAAGCTGATGTAAAAAGAAAGGCGAATCTGCATTTTATAAGCAGATCCGCCTTTCATATTGCTTCATCCGGTTTCGTAGGGTCTCACGCAAAAGTTGTAGAAAAGTTGTAGTAACGCGATTTTTTGTAGTAAATGACCTCTTTAGTACAGCTTTGCTCCTGCCGGAATACTGTCATCCAGCATCAAAAGATTTAAGCCTTCCCGTCCGTCATACTCGTACACTGCGGAAATCAACATACCCTCGGAATCAATACCCATCATCTTTCTCGGCGGCAGGTTTGTGATTGCCACACAGGTCTTCCCAACCAGCTCTTCCGGCTCGTAATACTCGTGAATACCGCTTAAAATGGTGCGTTTCCGGTCTGTTCCGTCATTCAGTGTGAATTTCAGGAGCTTCTTGGACTTCGGCACTGCCTCACAGGCTTCGATCTTAACCACTCTGAAATCAGACTTGCTGAATGTTTCAAAGTCTACATCATCTGCAAACAAAGGCTCGATTTTCACCTTGGAAAGATCAATCTGTACACTTGGAGCGGACACGGTTGCATCCTCTGCAGAACCATTTACCGCTGCTTTTTCGGCTTTGTTTTCAGCCCGCTTTGGTTCCAGGGTCTTCATTGTCGGGAACAGAATCACATCCCGGATGGAGTCGGTACCGCAGAGCATCATGGCGCAGCGGTCGATGCCGAAGCCCAGGCCGCCGGTGGGGGGCATGCCGTATTCCAGAGCCAGGACGAAGTCCTCGTCCATCATGTCGGCCTCCTCGTCGCCCTGGGCGCGCTTTTCCGCCTGGGCCTTGAAGCGCTGGTACTGGTCGATGGGGTCATTGAGCTCGGAGAAGGCGTTGCCCATCTCGCAGCCGCAGATGAACATCTCATAGCGCTCGGTGAGGTAGGGGTCGGCGGGGCTGCGCTTAGCCAAGGGGCTGACCTCCACGGGGTACATGGTGATGAAGGTGGGCTGGATCAGGGTCTCCTCCACCTTCTGATCGAAGGTCTCATAGAGGGCGTTGCCCCAGGTGCGGGCCACGCCGTCCATATCCACGCCTACGCTCTCCGCCAGCTCCACGGCCTTGTCGGCATCGCCCTCAATGGCCATGAAGTCGGCGCCGGTGACATTCTTCACCGCGTCGGCCATGGTGACGCGCTTCCAGGCGGGGGTCAGGTCAATTTCATGGCCCAGCCAGGTGACCTTGTAGGTGCCCAGAATTTCCCGGGCGGCACCGGAGAGAATACCCTCCAGAATGTCCATCATGCCGTCCAAATTGGTGAAGGCCTGATAGAGCTCACAGGTGGTGAACTCCGGGTTATGCTTGGTGTCCATGCCCTCGTTGCGGAAGATGCGGCCCACCTCGTACACCCGCTCCAGGCCGCCGACGATAAGCCGCTTCAGGTGCAGCTCCGTGGCGATGCGCATATACATATCAATATCCTGGGCATTGTGATGGGTGATGAAGGGGCGGGCGTTGGCGCCGCCGGCAATGGGGCTGAGAACGGGAGTCTCCACCTCCATAAAGCCCAGATTATCCAGATAGCGGCGCAGGAAGGCCACAAACTTGCTGCGGATCTCAAAATTGCGCTTGCTCTCGGGATTCATAATGAGGTCCACATAGCGCTGACGGTAGCGCATCTCCTTATCCGTAAGGCCGTGGAACTTCTCGGGCAGGGGCTGGAGGGACTTACTCAGCAGGGTGATGTGCTTGGCCCGGACACTCATCTCGCCCTTTTCCGTGCGGAACACAGTGCCCTCCACACCCACGATGTCACCGATGTCATACTTCTTGAAGCGGTTATATTCCTCGGGGTCCATCTCATCCCGGCGGGCGTAAAGCTGGATGCGGCCGGACTTATCCTGCAGGTCGCAGAAGGAGACCTTGCCCATACCGCGCTTGGACATCAGGCGGCCGCCTACGGAGACGGTCTGACCCTCCAGGGCGTCGAAATTATCCTTAATTTCCCGGGCATGGTGGGTAACATCATACTTGGTGATGGTGAAAGGATCCATCCCCATATCCTGCAGGGCCTTGAGTTTATCGCGGCGCACCTTGAGAATCTGCTTGAGATCCTGCTCCTGTTGAATGTTACGGGTTTCCTGCTCTGCCATGGCGGATATCCTCCTTTGTAAAAATTTTTGGTTTATAAGCTCATCTCTCGATGGAGTCGATGCGGTAGCGAATGGCCCCCCGAGGAGCCTCTACGGTGATCTCCTCCCCTGCCTTGCGGCCCATGAGAGCCTTGCCGAAGGGGGAGTCCTCAGAGACGGCGAAGTTCATGACATCCGCCTCCTGGGAGCCGACGATCTTGTACACGGGCAGCTTTTTGCCGGTGGAAAGGTTGGTGACCGTGACCTTGCAGCCGATGGAAATCTTATCGGAATCGGTTTCGGACTCGCTGACGATCTTGGCGTGAAGCAGGATCTCCTCCAGCTCGGCAATGCGGGAATAGAGCTTGCCCTGCTCGTTTTTGGCCTCGTCGTATTCGCTGTTTTCACTCAGGTCGCCGAAGCCCCGGGCCTCCTTGATAAGCTCGGCGATCTCGTCGGCCCGGGTGGTTTTACTGTAATCCAGCTCCGCCTTCAGCTCGTCGTACCGCTCCTGGCTCATTTTGAACTCTTTAACCATGGTAACGCTTCCTTTCTATGATCCGGTGTGGCCCCTTATCTATACAATACTACACCGATTTTATAATAAGTCATACTGCATTATAGTGAGTTTCCCACCCGGTGTCAAGCACCGAAATGAATTCTTTTTACCGCCAGCTCCGATGCGGGGAGCCGGCCCTGTCGGTGCAGGGCCGCCAGCAGACACTCCCCCTCGATGCCGGGAGGCACCGCGTCCCGGAGAGTCGGGGGGAGTATGTACTCTACCGGCTGGCAGCGGCACCCCTCCCCTAGCAGCAGGGCGGAGGGTGGGGCGTCCGGGCAGAGGGATACCTCCAGGGACGGGGCTGCGCCGCCGCAGGCCAGGCCGTAGCGCCGGAGGAGCCAGTCCTCCAGAGCCTGCTGACCGCAGCCGGCAGCCAGGTGCAGGTAGCGTACCCGCTCCGCCAGAAGCTGGGCCGCCCAGTAGACCGGCAGGCTCGTCCCCGGAGCGGTGAGGCGGACGGAGGCGCTGCCGGGTGAGAGGTGTTTTTGCTGAAAGGCGCAGGCAAGCAGGGACGGCAGCACGGCCCGGCGCAAGGGGGCAATGTCCACCGGGCGGAGATCCATTTGACCCCAGGAGGGCAAATCCTCCGCCCAGGCGCCCTCCCGGATGCCCGCCTCACGGAGAGCGTGACCCTCCCGGCGCAGAAGCAGCCGCAGCAGCACCGAGGGATGGCCGCCGATTTCCACCCGGCACAGAGGCAGGCCGCAGAGAAGCTGTATGTGATGGCGCACCCGGGGCAGGCCCCGGGGCTGATATGTGATCCAGGCAAGCATGATGATCCCCTCCCATGGAAGTGTATGGAGGGAGAAGGGGGAATATGCGGGGAGAGGGAAGCGATAGGGCGGGGATCACGGATCGCCACAGCCGGTGTGCGCACCGGCTTCGCAATGACACGGTTTTTACAAGAGGTGCGGTGCAGGGCTGGCGGGCGGACAGAGGCGTCCGCCCCTACGCGCCGTTTACCGATAGAACTTCGTAGAGGGCGGCGTCCTCGACGCCCCGTATGCACCAGTTTTCATATTATGCTTGGGGTTTTGGTCATGGGAAAAGGGCGGACACATTGTGTCCGCCCTCAGAGGTGCAACTATAATTACCAATCCCAGGCAATGTAACCGGGAAGGTAGGGCAGCGGGTCGATGGTGCCGCCGTTTTTATACATGGTGTAATGGATATGGGCGCCGGAGGAATTGCCGGTATTGCCACAGATCCCGATGGTCTCGCCCTGGGACACCGTTTGGCCCACGGAAACGCTGCAGCCATCCATGTGTCCATAGAGGGTGGTGATGCCGTCGTCGTGGGCGATCATAACGCTGATGCCGTAGCCGCCGTTCCAGCCGGCCTGAATGACCCGGCCGGACTTGGCTGCCAGCACCGCAGAGCCCCGGGCAGCGTCAATATCTGCGCCGTTATGGCTCTCGTAGCCGTGGAAGGGGCACCAGCGCTCCCCATAGGGACTGGTGACCACCCGGGTATTATTCGTGGGCCAGATATAGCCGTCCACGCCGCTATTGCTGCCGCTGCTGCCACCGCCGCCGGAGCTGCCGCCGCTCTGCTGCTGACGGATCAGCGCCTGGATACGGGCCTCATCCTCCGCGGCCTCGTCCAGCATGGCCTGGTGGCCCGCCTCCGTCTCCTCATATTCCCGAATCAGGGTAGAGGCGGCATCCACCTGCTGCTGGAGCTTAGTCTGGGAGCTTTCCAGCTCCGACTTTTGCTGCTCTAAGGCGGCCTTATCCTCTGTGAGCTGCCGGCGGGTGGTCTGGAGGTCGGAAATCACCTGACGGTCATAGTCCATGACCTCGTTTACAAAATCCATCCGGGCCAAAAGGTCCGTGAAGCTGCTGGCCTTAAAAAGCACCGACCAGTAGGACACGGTGCCCCGCTCCTCCTCCTCCCGCACCTGGCGGCAGAACAGCTCGTACTGCTCCTGCTCCTTTTGGGTCAGCTCCGTGATGCGGGTCTGGGTCTCGTCGGACTGCTGCTGCAGGAGGCTGATCTCCGAGCGGAGCTTATCATTCTGCCTATCCAGCAGGGCCTTTTCCTCCAGAGCCTTGCTCTTATCGGACTGAATGGCCTCGATCTGCTTTTCCAGCTCCGCCTGGGCGTCCCGGGCCTCCTGAAGCTGGTCGGACAGGCTGTCGGCATAGGTGGGGACGGGCTTGGCCATGCACAGAAGGGATGCTGCCATGCAGGCGGCGCACAAAAGGGATAGGGCTCGTTTACGACTGAACATTGCTGCCTCCTTTACACACGCAGGAATTTACGGATGGCGGTAAGGCTGCCGCCTACACCCACCAGAATGCCCGCCAGCAGAAACACGCCGCCCACGGGCCAGCCGATCTTTTGGAAACTGACCACCCGGAGGATCTGTAGGCTGTCGGACCCGGCGATGCCGCTGGCAATGGCGTTATACAGCAGCCACTGGAGAAAGAACGCGATGACCGCGCCGAACAGGCCCAGAAGCAGCCCCTCGAACACAAAGGGCCAGCGGATGAAGCCGTCGGTGGCGCCCACCATTTTCATGATGGCAATTTCGTCCCGCCGGTCAAAGGTGGTGAGCTTGATGGTGTTGGAAATGATGAATACGGACACCACCAGCAAGATGGCAATGAGGGCGATGCTGATGACACCGGCCACATTCCGGGCGGTGATGAACCCGGCGGAAACCGCCTCGTCCGCCCGGACCTTGGCGATATGCTCCACCCCGCGCAGGGCCTCCACGGTCTGGGAAAGCTGGGTCTCATCCTGCAAATGAACAACAAAGCGGTGGCGGAAGATGCTGGGGTCCAGGTCCGCATAAAGATCGTTTTCATCGTACTGGGCCACATAGCTGTCACGGGCCTGCTCCCGGGAGACGAAGGTGGCATCGGCCACATTGGGCACAGCCTCCACCTTCCCCTGCAGGGCCCGGGCCTGGTCCTCGGTGAGGCTCTCGTCGATAAAGGCCAGGACGGCGTTCTCCTTTTGCAGGTTTTTCAGGTTATAATCCGCGTTGTAGGCCACCAGGGAAAAGGTGCCCATAATGAGCAGGCAGGCCACGGTGATGCCGATGGCCGCAAAGGACATGAAGCCGTGGGAGAACATATTGCGGCTTCCTTCCCGGAAGAAATATCTGAAATTACCTTTCATCTGGCCACCTCGTACCGTCCCATAGCGTCCCCGGCCACCATGCCGGCATTGATGGTGATGACGCGCTTGTCAAAATGATTTACCAGGCCCTTTTCATGGGTGACCACCACCACGGTGGTGCCCAGAGCGTTGATGCGCTCTAAGAGGGTCATAATTTCCAGGGAACGGGCGGGGTCTAAGTTGCCGGTGGGCTCGTCGGCCACGATGGTGCTGGGGTTATTCACCAAGGCACGGGCAATGGCCACCCGCTGCTGCTCGCCGCCGGAGAGCTGATCGGGCAGGCTCTTCTCCTTACCCTTGAGGCCCACCAGCTCCAGCACATAGGGGATGCGGGCCTTGATCTCCCGGGGGCTAGCCCCCACGGCGCGCATAGCAAGGCTCAGATTGTCCCACACGGTCTTATTGGTAATGAGGCGGAAGTCCTGGAAAATCACGCCGATGGTGCGGCGCATATAGGGGATCTGCTTGTCGGAGATGCGGCCCATGGAAAAGCCATTGACCATGACCCGGCCGGAGGTGGGCACGATCTCCCCGGTGAGCAGCTTGATAACGGTGGATTTGCCGGAGCCGGAGGGGCCCACCAGGAAGGCAAACTCCCCGTCCTCAATGGAAAAAGAAATGCCCTTCAGGGCCTCCGTCCCATTGTCGTATACTTTTTTAACATCTATCAGACGAATCATAGGTTCCTCTCAATCAAAAACACAGGTTTCTTGTGCGGAAAAGTAACAAAACGGTTACATAATTTATTATAAGGGGTGGGGCAGTATTTTGCAACAGGAAAAATATGAAAAAAGTGTGAACTGTGGGGAAGGGAGGGGGATTTGAGGGAATAGGGGAAAATGAAATGCGCAGTGGTTTTGGGGACGGGGGTTGCGGATTGCCACACCAGTGAATCGGTCACCGGTTCGCAATGACAGGGATTTTTGCAAGGAGTGCGGTGCAAGGCCGGGCGGGCGACCGCGAGGGTCGCCCCTACGGAGAGTTACAAGAAGTGCGATGGGGCGGGACGATGTGGGCATCGTCCCCTACGGAAGCGTATCTTGAGGTGCGTAGGGGAGGGGCTCTGCCCCTCCCACGGGCGGGGAAATCGGCGAAGCGCTGCCGGTGGCAGAGGAAGCGAGCCGGTTTCGAGGAAGTGCCCCGATTGGCGGCCACAACAGTGGCCGGGAATCGGCTGGCACGACGGTGGGCAAGAGAACCCCGCCCCTACGAATGTGATACAAGGGGTGCAACGGGTGGACAGAGGCGTCCGCCCCTACGAATGCGTTACAAGAGGTGCGGTGAGGTGTGGAATCCCCCAGTCACGGCTTCGCCGTGCCAGCCCCCTTTAGGCAAGGGGGCCAGGGGGACGGGGGTTGCGGATTGCCACAGCCAGTGTGCGCACTGGCTTCGCAATGACAGTTTTTTGCATGGAGTGTGGTGCATGGCAGGCGGGCGGACAGAGGCGTCCGCCCCTACGGATACCTTTATTGCTAATTGCCAATGGCCAGTGGCGTGAAAACAGGGAGGCACCGACAAGGGTGCCTCCCTGGGAGTCGATTGATTCTTTACGCTTCGATACCGCGGCTGGTGAGATACTTTTTCACCATCAGGGCTACCTTGAAGGTGATAGCATCGTCGAACTCCCGCAGGTCCAGGCCTGTGAGCTTTTTGATCTTCTCCAGACGATAGACCAGGGTATTGCGGTGAACGAAGAGCTTCCGGGCGGTCTCGGACACATTGAGGTTGTTTTCAAAGAACTTATAGATGGTGAATAGCGTCTCCTGATCCAAGGCATCGATGGGATTCTTCTTGAACACCTCCTGCAGGAACATCTCGCACAGGGTGGTGGGGAGCTGATAAATCAGACGCCCGATGCCCAGGTTCTCATAGTTGACAATGTAACGCTCGGTGTCGAACACCTTGCCCACCTCAATGGCGATCTGGGCCTCCTTGTAGGACTTGGCCAGATCCCGCAGATGGGTGGCAACGGTGCCCACGCCCACGAACACGGTGCTCTCCCCATCTACCTTCAAGGCCTCGCCGATCTGCTGGGCCACCCGGTCCAGGTCGCGGCCATCGGCGCCGTCGGGCAGCTGGTGAATGAGAGCCACATCCGCCTCGCCCACGCTGAGGACGAAGTCGTTCTGCCGGTCGGGAAACAGGCCCTGGACCACATCCATGGGCACGCTCTCCATGCGCTCGTCGATAGGCCGGATGACAAACACACCCCGGTTTACCTCCACGGGTACATGAAGCTCCTTAGCACGCATATAAATGTCGCTGATAAGGATATTGTCGGAAATGATGTTCTTAATGAAGGAGCCCTTGTCGTGCTTCTCCTCATAATAGGCCTTGGCCGAGTTCAGGGCCACGCAGGCCATGGCGCAGACCGTGCGGCCCACGCTGTCGTCGCCGCTGGCAAACACGGCATAGTCGAAGTGGCTGCCCCAACCGGGCAAAGCCTTGAAGGTCTTGCCCTCCACGCAGACACAGTTGCCGTCGGCCCCTTCAATGGCGTCCACATACTTGGTCCACTTTTTGCCGATCCCGGTAAGCTCGCTGCAGGCGATGACGCAGCCGTCAGCGTCCAAAACGCCGATGACACGGTCTGTCGTCTCCTTGAATTGCAGCACTACATTTTGAAAAATCCGTCCCGACATGATAATCCTCCCGGCCATTCCCTTAGGAATGAATTTGTGCAATCTGTTTAGGCCTTTTTTGTATTATACCGTCAGAATCACGGTTTTGCAAGAGTTTTTTTATATTTCTCACAAAAATTGTTGTCATTTTTTTGGCAATCTGTCTCTGTAAACCCAACGCATTGGCCTAAGATGGCAATTTCTTCCTGGGTAAGATGACGAAATTCACCCGGGCGCAGGGTCTCATCCAGGCTGAGAGGGCCCATGGACAGGCGTTTGAGATAGGTAACGGGGGTGCCGCAGGCGGCCAGCATACGCTTGGCCTGATGAAACTTCCCCTCCTGCAGAGTCAGCAGCACCTCCCCGTCCCCGGTGACGCGCAGGTGGGCGGGCAGGCAGGCCAGGCCGTCCGGAAGGGTGAGACCGGCGGCAAGACGGGCGGCATCCGCCGCCGTAGGGGTGCCCCGGGTGCGGGCATAGTACACCTTATCCACATGGCTCTTGGGAGAGAGCAGGCGGTGGGCCAGGGCGCCGTCGTTGGTGAGGAGCAAGAGCCCCTCGGTGTCCTTATCCAGACGGCCCACCGGCGAAAGGCCCCGGCGCCGCAGCTCCAGGGGCAGCAGGTCCAGCACCGTTTTCTGCCGGCTGTCCCGGGCGGCGGAGAGAACGTCGGCGGGCTTGTGGAGCATCAGATAGGTAAAGCGGCTGTAAGACAGGGCTTCGCCGTCCACCCGAATGTCTGCGGCGGCGGGGTCTATTTTCACATCTGCGGCGGCGGCAGGCTGACCATCCAGCTCCACACGGCCCTGGCGCACCAGGTCCTTCACCTCCCGCCGGGACCAGCGGCCCGTGGCGGCGAGGAGTTTATCCAATCGTTCCATGTTTTTTCTCCTGTGTGTATATCCCGGGCGCAGCGCGCATAGGCTGGTCCGGGGTGATCGAGATGAAAATGCTATGCTTTTCCCGCCGAAAGCTGCTGCCGGCGGCGGTGATAGTCCTGGTTATTGCGGTGGGGGCCGTGCTGCTGCTCTCCCGGGGGAGAGGAAAAGGGGCCGAGCGGGTATATCCGGGCGGCAACGAAGGCCGCGTCACCTACCTGGAAAAGCTGGGCTGGCAGGTGGAGCCGGAGCCTTTGGAGACGCTGCAAATAAAGCTGCCGGCGGACCTGGGCGGCTACGAGGACTACCTGGCCCTGCAAGCGGAGCAGGGGCTGCCCTTTGCGGGCTGCGGGGGCAAGGTGGTATGCCGCTACACCTACCGGGTGACCAACTACCCCGGCGGGCGCAGGGACGCCCAGGTGAACCTGCTGCAATGCGACGGCGCCGTGGTAGCCGGAGATGTGGTGCTGCTGGGAGAGGACGGCGGGGTGTTTGGCCTGGAGTTTCCGAAATAATCGTATATTATAATAATAGTTATGGCAAGGCAAATCGCCACGGGCGGACAGAGGCGGACGCCCGATGGAGGCGCTCCTTGCCGTGCGTAGGGGCGGGGTTCTACCCCGCCCGCTGCGGTGGACAAGGGGTGCGGTGTGCGGCGGGACACATGGGTCCCGCCCTACATTATATTATTTTGTAGGGCAGGGCCCGCGTACCCTGCCAGGGGTGCGGTGGTTATCGGGCGGGAGGGGCAAAGCCCCTCCCCTACGGAGCGTTGGTTTTGCGGGGCCGGGCGACCGCACGAATCTCCCCTACGGTTTTACGCTTCAAAAAGGGCGGCGCGATGCGCCGCCCTTTTTGATTTCGGGGTTCATTACTCCTGAGTATCCTTGGCCTCGCCCATGGGGGCGCCGCACTCAGGGCAGAACTTGCTGTCGGCGGTGGTGCCGCAGACAGGGCAGGTATGCTCGGCGGGCTCTTCCTCCTCGTCCTTCTGGGGCTTGGAGGCCTCCAGCTCGGCGATCTTGGCCTTGGAGGCGTTCACAGCCTCCACCACATCCTTCACAGCATCCGGAATATCCTCGCCGTACTCGGCCACAAACCACTCGCCGATGGCCTTGTAATTCTTATCCAGCTCCCGCTGCTCAGACAGGATGGCCATATTGATCTTAGCGGAGTCGGCCACTTCCTTGGCCTTCTCGCTGGCGGCACCTGCCAGATCCTTTGCCTTATCCACGGCTACGCCTGCATAGGTCTGCGCCTTCTTGGTCAATTCATCAAAAAATGCCATATTATAATCTCCTTTCACATTTTGCGGTTTTGGTTATTATACAAAATTTTTTTAGGGTTTGCAAGAGAAAGATGGGGGTGGGGGACGCACAATGACATTGTTTTCGCAAGAGCTGCGGTGCAAGCCCGGGCGGGCGGACAGAGGCGTCCGCCCCTACGGGGGGGTACAAGGGGTGCGGTGGGCGGGCCGATGTAGGCATCGGCCCCTACGGAGGGTTACAAGGGATACGGTAGGCGGGCCGATGTAGGCATCGGCCCCTACGGAGGGGTACAAGGGGTACAGTAGGCGGGCCGATGTAGGCATCGGCCCCTACGGGGGGTACAAGGGGTACAGTAGGCGGGCCGATGTAGGCATCGGCCCCTACGGGGGGTACAAGGGGTACGGTAGGCGGGCCGATGTAGGCATCGGCCCCTACGGAGGGGTACAAGGGGTACAGTAGGCGGGCCGATGTAGGCATCGGCCCCTACGGGGGGTACAAGGGGTACAGTAGGCGGGCCGATGTAGGCATCGGCCCCTACGGGGGGTACAAGGGGTACGGTAGGCGGGCCGATGTAGGCATCGGCCCCTACGGAGGGGTGTTATATCGCTGTTTTTAATGCTCGATCCAGTCAGCGGCCCGGGCTACGGCCCGCTTCCAGAGACGGTATTCCTCGTCGCATTCGCTCTGAACCCTCTGGGGCAGGAACACCCGGTCGCTGCGGCGGAGGGTCTCCAGCTCCTCCAGGCTGCTCCACATACCGCAGGCCAGACCCGCCAGAGCCGCCGCGCCGAAGGCGGTGGTCTCCACCATGGCGGGACGGTCCACGGGGATGCGCAGGCCATCGGCCTGGAGCTGCATCAGCAGGTCGCTGACGCTGGCGCCGCCGTCCACCCGCAGGCAGGCAATGTCGCACCCGGCGTCCTGGCGCATGGCCAGCATCAGGTCCGTGACCTGGTAGGCGATGCACTCCAGCACCGCCCGGGCAATGTGGGCCCGGCCCGTGCCCCGGGTCAGACCCAGGATGGCGCCCCGGGCATACATATCCCAATAGGGAGCGCCCAGGCCCGTGAAGGCGGGCACCACCACCACGCCGCCGGAGGAGGGGACCGTGGCCGCCAGGGTATTGATCTCCGGGGCGGAGCTTATGATACCCAGCTCGTCCCGCAGCCACTGGATGGTGCTGCCGCCGTTAAAAACGCTGCCCTCCAGGGCGTAGCAGGTTTTACCTTTTACCTGCCAGGCAACGGAGGTGACCAGGCCCGCCCGGCTGCGCACCGGGTCCGCCCCTACATTTATCAGGGTAAAGCAGCCGGTGCCGTATGTATTTTTGGCCTGGCCGGGAGCAAAGCACCCCTGGCCAAAGAGGGCCGCCTGCTGGTCCCCCGCCGCGCCGCACACCGGGACCCCCGCCACCTTTTCAAATCCGGGAATATCGGGCTTCACGGTGCCGTAGATCTCGCTGTTGGACACAGGCCGGGGCAGGAGGGACATGGGAATATGCAAAATGTCGCACAGCTCCTCGTCCCAGCGGAGGTTATGAATATCGAAGAGCATGGTCCGGGAGGCATTGGAGTAGTCCGTCACATGGCTGCCGGTGAGCTTCCAGATGAGGTAGCTCTCCACGGTGCCGAAGAGCAGCTCGCCACGCTCCGCCCGATCCCGGGCCCCGGGGACATTATCCAGTATCCAGCAGATTTTCGTGGCCGAAAAATAGGCATCCAGCAGGAGGCCGGTGGTGGCCTGGATCCGCTCCGTAAGGCCCCGCTTTTTCAGCTCCTCGCACATCTCCGCCGTGCGGCGGCACTGCCAGACAATGGCGTTATACACCGGCTCGCCGGTTTTTTTGTCCCACAGCAGGGTGGTCTCCCGCTGGTTGGTGACGCCGATGCCCAGCACCTGGCCCGGCTTTACGGCGCGCAGGGCCTCTGCCGCCGCCCGGCTCTCGGACCCCCAAATATCTGCCGGGTCGTGCTCCACCCAGCCGGCCTGGGGATAGATCTGGGGAAAGTCGTATTGGCCCACCGAGGCGATCTGACCGCGACGGTCAAACAGAATGGCGCGGGAGCTGGTGGTTCCCTGGTCCAGCGCCAGAATATACTGCTCCATTGGCTTCTCCTCTTTTCTTTTTCACACCGATGTGATATAATACTACGCTGATAGTATACCATGGAAGGAGCGCCGATTCTATGACAAATTGTGAACATTTCCGTTTCCTCTCCTCCGACGGAAAGACCCAGCTGCACGGGTGCATCTGGACCCCGGAGGAAAAAATCAAGTTCCGGGGTGTTTTGCAGATCGCCCACGGTGTGGCAGAACACATTGAGCGGTACGACGACTTTGCCCGGTTTCTGAATAGCCAGGGCATCGTGGTGGCCGGGCACGACCACCTGGGCCACGGCAAGTCCCTGCCCCAGGGGGGCACGCCGGTATATTTCGGGGAAAAGGATGGATGGACGCACGCGGTGGACGACATCCACGGCCTGCACCTGATTTTGGCCAAGCGCTATAAGCGTCTGCCTCAGCTTATCCTGGGGCACAGCATGGGGTCATTTCTCACCCGGTCGTATCTCATCCGCTATCCCGGGGAGAAGAAGGCCGCCGTCATCATGGGCACCGGCTGGCAGCCGGGCTATATGCTCACAGGCGGCACCTTGGTCGCCAAGCGATTCCTCTATAAAAACGGGCCGGACTCCACCAGTCCCTTTGTCACCGAGCTGGCCTTTGGCGGGTATAACCGGGCCTTTGCCCCTAACCGCACGAGCGTGGACTGGCTCTCGGCGGACACGGAGAATGTGGACCGCTACATCGCCGACCCCCTGTGCGGGGCGGACGCTACGGTGGGCCTGTTCCGGGATATGCTGGGGGGTATCCGCTTCAATCAGAAGCGGGGGAACCTGGCAAGGATGGACACCTCTATGCCGGTGCTGTTCATCGCCGGGCAGGATGACCCGGTGGGCAACATGGGAAAGGGCGTGCGGCGGTCGTATGATGCCTTCCGGGCCGCCGGGATGCAGGATGTTTCCATTCAGCTCTACCCCGGCCTGCGGCACGAGATCCTCAATGAAAAGGCCATGCAGGAGACGGTGTATAACGACATTTTGCATTGGCTTTCCCGTTATATCTGATGCAATTCCGCCCAGAGGTTTTTAAGGCCTAAGAGGTCTATATTATGGCTGCGGCGCAGGAGACGGACGGTAAAGAAGCTGTCGGCCATGAGCAGCAGCACCGCAGCTAAGGTCGCCTCCGGAGAGATACTCGCCAGCACCGGGGCAATACGCGGCTGCACCAGGCGCACCGCCAGGGCCGAGAGCAGTCCCCAGGCCACGGCAAAGGGGAAGCAGATGCGCCGGTGGAGGTCTAAGTGGGTGCCGCTGTAATCCCAAAACAGGACGCCCAGGCATTTTTCATAGAGAAAATGTACGGCGTACTCCACGGCGGTGCAGAGAATCCCTCCGTACAGGGCCAGCTGCCAAAAGCTCTCCGTGTCCCCCGCCAGGCGCAGCACCGCCACCATAGCCAGGCCGTACACCGGGCACAGGGGCAGCAGCAGAAAGCACTTGCGCACCCGATGCCGGGCTCGGACGGCGAGGGCGTAGAGCTTTTCCAGGCCATAGCCCGCCAGGCTGTAAAAAATAAAGGTCCAAAACCAGATCATATGATCACCTCGCCTTTCAGTTTTTCACCCAGGCGGCGGTGTTATGCCCGATTTCGAAAATAGGGGGAGGAAAAGCTATGTCCGAATGGGAAAAACTGGAAAACGAATGTAAAAGCTGCCAGGCCTGCGCCCTGAGCCGGACCCGGAAAAATGTGGTGTTCGGCGTGGGAAGCCGAGAGGCGGAGGTCCTGTTCATCGGTGAGGGGCCCGGGGCCAACGAGGACGCAGAGGGCGTGCCCTTCGTGGGCGCCGCCGGGAAGCTGCTGGATGATATGCTGGAAATGATCGGCCTGAAGCGGGAGGCGGTGTACATCGCCAACATCGTCAAGTGCCGTCCGCCCCAGAACCGGGACCCGCTGAATGTGGAAAAGGACGCCTGCATCGGCTATCTGCGGCGGCAGGTGGCGCTTCTGCGGCCCAAGATCATTGTGTGCCTGGGGCGCATTGCGGCCATGGAGCTGATACGGGAGAATTTCAAGATCACACGGGAGCATGGGCAGTTCTGTGAGAAAAACGGTGTGCTGATGACAGCCATGTACCACCCGGCAGCCCTGCTCCGGGACGGAAGCAAGAAGCCGGAGACCTTCGTGGATCTGAAGGCCCTGCAGGAAAAGATCCGGGAGGTCTGCGTAAGAACGCCCATTGAATTTGATTAAGTCGGAATGAGACGGGGGCGGGCGACCGCAAGGGTCGCCCCTACGAAAATGCTGGAATGCTTGCGTAGGGTGGGTTACAAGAAGTGCGGTGTGCGGGCCGATGTGGGGAGCGAACTGAGCGCTGCCAGTGGCAGAGGGAGCGAAGTGAGCGAGTGGCCGCGGTCAAAATTTTAAGCGTCCGCCGTAAGGCAGCGCAAAAATTTTGGGCACCGCAACAGGATCATCGGCCCCTACGGAGTTTGGCAAGAAAATGCCTGCTCGGAATCCCCCAGTCACGGCTTCACCGTGCCAGCCCCCTTTAGGCAAAGGGGCCGAGGGGACGGGGGATGCGGATTGCCACAGCCGGTGTGCGCACCGGCTTCGCAATGACACATTATAAGAAATGCGGTGCAAGCCCGGACGGGCGGACAGGGGCGTCCGGGCCTACGGATGACAAGGAAATTTGTGCAAGCCCGGTTCGGGCTGATGTAGGCATCGGCCCCTACAACCGAATATCCGCGCCACGAAAAAAGACCGCCGAGAGGCGGTCTTTTTTCTGCATATACCTATTATGATTATTTGCTCTTTTTCTTCGCGGCACGGCGCTGGAAGAACTTTACCAGCTCCACCACCGGGATCACCAGCACAGCCAGGGCCAGGGCGATACCGTACTCGGCCCAGCCCACTGGGGTGAAGCCGAAGGCGTCGGCAATGGGCCCCACCTCCAGGACCAGGGTGGTTATAAGGAGGCTGCCCAGCATGGCCGCCCACAGGACCTTATTATGGCTGCGGCCGGAGAAGATGCTGCGGCGCTGGAAGCGCATATTGAAGCTGTGGAATATCTCGCACATGCTCATGGTCAAAAAGGCCATGGTCATGCCGTGGGGAGAGACGCCGGAGGGCATCTCGAAATACCCCACCTCCACGCAGTGGCCGATGATATAGGAGGCCAGGGTAATGACGGTGATAAGCACGCCCTGATACAGAATATCCAGGCCCAGGCCGCCGGCAAAGATGCCGTCGTGGCTGTCCCGGGGCGGCCGATCCATCACATCCGGCTCCGCCTTCTCCAGGCCCAGGGCCAGGGCCGGGAAGCAGTCGGTAATAAGATTGATAAACAGCAGATGCACCGGCCCCAGCAGGGTGAAGCCCAGGAGGGTGGCGGTGAACACGCCCAGCACCTCGCTCATATTGGAGGCCAGGAGGAACTGGATGGTCTTGCGGATATTGTCGTAAATGCGGCGGCCCTCGCCCACCGCGCCCACGATGGTGGCAAAGTTATCATCGGAGAGGACCATGTCCGCCACATTCTTGGTGACATCGGTACCGGTGATACCCATACCCACACCGATGTCGGCGGTCTTGATGCTGGGGGCATCGTTGACGCCGTCGCCGGTCATGGCGGTGATGGCTCCGCGCTTTTTCCAGGCGCTGACGATGCGCACCTTGTGCTCCGGCTGGACCCGGGCATAGACGCTGTACCTGGGCACAGCCTCCGCAAGCTCCTCATCCGTCAGGTCGTTAAGGGCGCTGCCGGTGATGGCCTGGTCGGCGCTGTCGAGAATATCCAGCTCCTTGGCGATGGCCACGGCGGTGTCCTTATGGTCACCGGTGATCATCACCGGGCGGATGCCCGCCTTGCGGCACTGGTGGATGGCGTCCTTCACCTCCGGACGCACGGGGTCGATCATGCCCGCCAGACCTATGAAGCACAGATCCTGCTCCAGGGTCTCGGGGCTTATATCCTCGGGCAGCTTGTCGCCCCAGCTGCGCTGGGCGGCGGCCAGGACCCGGAGGGCCCGGTCGGCCATAGCCTTATTCTCCAGCAGAATAGCCCGGCGCTTTTCCTCGGTCATGGGGCGCATTTCGCCGCTCTCTATATAGCAGGTGCAAAGGCGCAGCACCTCATCCGGGGCACCCTTGGTATACTGGATAAAGCCGCCGTCGATTTGGTGGACGGTGGACATCATCTTTCGGGAGGAGTCAAAGGGGGCCTCGGCCACCCGGGGCTGCTGCTCCTCCAGCAGGGGTTTTTTCAGCCCCGTCTCGGCGGCAAAATTCACCAGGGCCGCCTCCGTAGGCTCGCCCTGGGCCCCCTCCTCTGTCCAGGCAGCGTCGCTGCACAGAGCCATGGCCGTGGCCAGGAGCCGCTGAGGGCCTGTGTGGTCCACCACGGTCATCTTATTCTGGGTAAGGGTGCCGGTCTTATCGGAGCAAATGACCCGGGTGCAGCCCAAGGTCTCCACCGCCGTCAGCCGGCGGATCACCGCCCCGCGCTTACTCATGTTGGTAACGCCGATGGACAATACCACCGTCACCACCGTAGCCAGGCCCTCGGGAATGGCGGCCACAGCCAGGGAAACGGCCACCATGAAGGTTTTCAGAATGGCCTCCAGGGAGTAGTCGCCCTCCACCAGCAGGTCAAACACAAAGATGAACACGCAGATGGCCAGCACCAGATAGGAAAGGGTCTTGCCCAGCTGGGTCAGCTTGCGCTGGAGGGGGGTCTCCTCCTGCTCCGTCCGGGCCAAAACCCCGGCGATCTTGCCCATTTCGGTGTCCATGCCGGTGGCGGTGATGACGGCGCTGCCCCGGCCATAGACCACGGTGGAGCCCATGTAGCACATATTTTTCCGGTCGCCCAGGGGCACATCCCCCTGGGCGCTGATGGTCTCGGCGGTCTTATTCACCGGGACGCTCTCGCCGGTGAGGGCGGCCTCCTCGATTTTCAGGGAGGCAGACTCCAGCAGCCGACCATCGGCGGGCACGGCGTCTCCGGCCTCCAACAGCACCACATCTCCGGGCACCAGGTCGGCGCTGTGCAGCACGGTGATCTTGCCGTCCCGCAGCACCTTGCTGGTGGCGGCGGTCATGGTTTGCAGGGCCTCAATGGCGGCCTCGGCCTTGCTCTCCTGCACCACGCCCAAAACGGCATTGAGCAGCACCACCGCCAGGATGATGATAACCTCCGTCAGCTTCTCCCCGGAGAGGATGCTGGTGACGGCGGACACCGCGGCGGCGGCCATCAAAATCAGCAGCATAGGGTCCTTCAGCTGCTGCAAAAAACGCTGGAGGTTGGTGATCTTCTTGGCCTCCTGCAGGCGGTTGGGGCCGTGCTTCTCCAGGCGCGCGGCAGCCTCCTGTGAGGTGAGCCCACCCCGCTGGCTGCCCTGACTGCACAGGACCTCCTCCGCTGACTGTAAATATTCCGGTTTCATTTTTATCCTCCTTTTCCGCCCAACCGGGCAAAACAAAAAGACTCCCACACAGGCACTGACCTATGTATGAGTCTCATTCTTTCAAGGCAGCCCGGGCCGCACAGGACCGTACTGACGGGTCTGTCTCATCCCACAAAGCAGGATGGAATTACTCCCTCAAAGCGGAAATTCGATTTGCTCTCATTATAATATCCAATTCATACTCCGTTGTCAAGTAAAATACACATAAAATAAAATGGTCTTGACGGGCCGGGGCTTTCCCGATACAATGAGGGAGTAAGGGTCGAAATCCGTCGCCCCTGCAGCCTGAGGCATTTTTGAAAGGAGAACACTATGTACGACTACGCTCTTTACGGCTCCTCCCTGAACACCCTGGGGACCCTGGGCCTTATCGCACTGGTGCTGGCCATCGCGGCCACGGTGCTGGCCTTCATTTTTATCGTTCCCGCCAAGCGCCGGGATCAGATGGGGAAATTTGGTAAATTCCTCCATGACACCTGCAACTTCCGGTATCTTATCATCGAGAAAATTTTGCAGGCTCTGTACATTTTCGCCACGGCACTGACCATTCTCATCGGCTTCTTCATGCTCTTCTGCACCGACTGGAACGGCTGGATGGGCGGCAAGGGCATCCTGCTCATGATCCTGGGCCCCATTGGCGTACGGGTGACCTATGAGCTGCTGATGATGGCGGTGCTGGCTGTGAAGAACATCATCTCCATCAACAACAAGCTCCGCAATCAAAACGGGGATGCAGCGGCTCCGGACATCTTCTCCCCCGATATGAGCAACCTCAAGGACGCCTTCGGAAAGAAGGAGGCCCCCGTCCAGGCAGCCCCGGCGGCTCCGCAGGCCACGGTAGCCCCGGCAGAGCCGGCCGCCCCGCAGGAGAATGACGCACAGTAACCTCATTGCAAGCTGCATAAGAGTGGCCCTCCGGTGAATGCCGGAGGGCCGGTTTTTTCGATAGAATGGAAAACGGAATCAGCGGCAGGGCACGCGGGCCCTGCCCTACAAAATCAAATCATACAATGTCGGGCGGGACCCATGTGTCCCGCCGCCTGTCCACCGCCGCGCCCTCGCGGCGGCGTGAGGGCACGCCGCCCTACGCAATCGCAAGAGTTGCGGTACAAAACCGGCGGGCGGACAGGGGCGTCCGCCCCTACAACCCATTCCGTAGGGGCGACCCTTGCGGCCACCCGCCGACATCCGACAAAAAAAAACTCCTCCGACTACTGCCGGAGGAGTTTTTATAAGCAAATTACTCGGCGGGGTAGACAGAGACCTGCTTACGATCCTTGCCCAGACGCTCGAAACGGACAACACCGTCAGCCTTGGCAAAGAGGGTATCGTCGGTGCCGATGCCCACATTCTTGCCGGGGTGAATGTGCGTGCCGCGCTGACGCACCAGGATGTTGCCGGACAGAACGAACTGACCGTCAGCACGCTTGGGGCCCAGGCGCTTGGACTCGGAATCACGGCCATTCTTGGTGGAGCCCATACCTTTTTTATGGGCGAAGAATTGCAGACCGATATACAGCATAATTCAGTACCATCCTTTCTATAAGATGATTGCGGAGAACAGGAGGTCACTCCTCCATTACTTCGATGTTTTCGGGGTATTCGTCGTGGAGCTGAGTAAGATACACCATGAGCCCCGTCAGCAGATTTTGGCAGGTACTCTCCACCGGGGCGGACAGGCCGCCGGGCAGACGAAAGATGATCTTGGCGTCCTTTTCCCGGACCTTAACCGAGGCGCACAGGCCCATCACATCATTGACGGTGCTCTCCACCAGACGGATGGCGCTGGTAACGGCGGCACAGACGATGTCCGCGCCCTCGTCTCCCCAGCCGCTGTGCCCCTGGACATCAAAGCCCACGATGCGGGACTGCTCCACAAGGAACGAAACAGTGGTCATACGCTCTTAGAAAGTGATTTTGCCGATCTCAACCTTGGTGTAAGGCTGACGATGGCCCTGGCGTTTGCGATAACCCTTTTTGGGGGTGTACTTGAAGATACGGATCTTCTTGCCCTTGCCGTTCTTCACGACGGTGGCGTCCACCTTAGCGCCCTCCACCACGGGAGTGCCGAACTTGGTGTTCTCCCCATCTACGATGGCCAGAACCTGATCGAAGACCACGGCGTCGCCGGCGTTGACATCCAGCTTCTCAATGAACAGAGTGTCACCCTCAGAAACATTGTACTGCTTGCCACCGGTCACGATGATTGCCTGCATACTTGTTGCACCTACCTTTCCTTTATTACGGACTCGCTGTCGGGGGCGGCCTGCACGGGGCAGACGCTTATAACCCATTCAAAGCGGCTTATATAGTTTAGCAAACTTTTGGTAGTCTGTCAACCGATTTTGGGAACTTTTTCGGCATTATTTTGCGGGATAAACCAGCTTTTCCTCCGTCCAGGGGGCAATAAGGTCACGATACCGGGCGCAGCAGGCCCGACCCTCCTCCACGCTGAGGTTGCGATAGTTTCCGCACTCGGCGGCGGAGCAGCCGGGCATAGGCCCGTCATATTCCGCGGCCCGGGCAAAAACCGCCTGCAATAGGGCGATGGCCTGACTATTCGTAAGCTTATCCCCGTCAAAGAGGAAGTAAAAACCCGTCTGGCAGCCCATGGGGCCGAAGTAGACCACCGCATCCCGGCTTTCGGAGTTGCGCAGGAGGGTGGCGATGAGGTGCTCCACGGAGTGCATTTGGCTGTTTGAAAGCAGGTCGCCGGTGTTGGGCTTCTTAAAGCGCAGGTCAAAGGTCACCACATTCCCGTCCCGCCGGGAGAGATACAGCCCCGGCTCCAGCACGGTGTGGTCCACGGTAAAGCTAGCTATACGCTCCATCACTCCGCCTCCAGATTGTCGATGAATTTCATGGCCACGCCGTTTAATTCCCGGATGGCCTCGGGGAAGTTAAAGAAAAAGTCGTGGTGCTCCAGCACGCAGTCGCTGACGGACTTCAGGGAGAGAAACGGCACGCCGTTTCGGTAACACACCTGGGCCACGGCGCCCCCCTCCATCTCGCACAGCAAGGGGTGGAAGGTGTCGTAGATCCAGTGGCTGCGGGGGGTGTCGGTGGCGAACCAGTCGCCGGTGGCCACCAGCCCCGTGCGATAGGGCAGGCCCGTCTTATCCATGGCGGATCGGGCCTTCTCGGGCCAGGCGGTGGGGAACTCCACCTTATTCACCGTGGACACCAGCCCCACAGGGTCGCCCAGGGCGGAGGTGTCGGAGTCGTGCTGCACGAAGCCCGTGGCCAGCACCAGGGTGCCAATGGGCACATTTTCAAAGCACCCGGCCACGCCCACATTCAGCACCACATCCGGGGCGTAGCGGCTGAGGAGCAGCTGGGTGGACATGGCGGCGTTCACCTTGCCCACGCCTCCGGCGCAGGCCACCACATTTTCCCGAATCTGATAAAAGGAGGCGCCGGATACCTTTTCTATAAGGTGGGCGTTTTCGTTTTTCAGCAGGCTCTCAATTTCGCCATCCATAGCGTACATCATGCCTATTTTCATGGAGGGGAACTCCTTTCGGTTGCAAATTTAATTGTATTGTACCTTTTTTTGTGTCGGATTGCAACAGGCCGTTGCCCAAAGCAGAAAAATAGGGTAAAATGGAATGAAAATAAGTATGCAAAGGAGGGACGGCCATGGACGCAGTGGGCGTTGTATGTGAATTTGACCCCCTGCACCGAGGACATGAGGCGCTGCTGCGCCGGGCCGGTGCGTCGGGGCGGCCGGTGGTGTGCGCCATGAGCGGCAACTTCACCCAGCGAGGCGGCCCGGCCTGCGCGGAAAAATTCGTCCGGGCGGAGATGGCCGTCCGATGCGGAGCCGACCTGGTGGCGGAGCTGCCCACTCCTTGGGCCATGGCCACGGCGGAAAAATTTGCCGACGGCGGTGTGGACCTGCTCTCTCTCTGCGGCGTGAAAACCCTCTGTTTCGGCAGCGAGTGCGGGGACATAGACGCCCTGTGGACGGCGGCGGAGGTCCTGCTGCGGGAGGATATACACCGGGCCATCCGGGCAGAAATGGACGGGGGGCTTTCCTACGCCGCCGCCCGGCAAGGGGTGCTGGAGCGGGAGGCCGGATGCGGCGGGCTCCTGGCCCAGCCCAACAACACCCTGGCCGTGGAATATCTCAAGGCCATACGCCGCCGGGGCCTTGCCGCAGATGCAGTTACGGTGCGCCGGGAGGACGGCGGCCACCACGGGGCTGCCTCGGCCTCCCGAATTCGGGCGCTGCTGGCAGCGGGACAGGCGGCGGACGCTTTCGCCCTGATGCCACCGGCAGCGGCGGACATCCTGGACCGGGAGATGAAAAAGGGCCTGGCCCCGGCAGACCCGACCCGGCTGGAGGCGGCTATGCTTGCCCGGCTGCGGCTGATGAGTGAAACCGACTTCGCCCCCTATGACGGCGGCAGTGAAGGGCTTTACCGTCGGGTGTATCGGGCGGTGCAGGCGGGGGTCAGTCTGGGGGACATTCTCACCCGGGCCACCACCAAGCGCTACCCCACCGCCCGGGTGCGGCGGATGCTGTGGGCGGCGTTTCTAAACCTGGAGCCGCCCTCGGCGGAGGTCCCCTATATCCGGGTTCTGGCCGCCACGGAGGCAGGCCGCAAGCTCCTGCGGCAACTACAGGATAACGGCGTACCCGTGCTGACCAAGGCGGCGGATGTAGGGCGCTTAGGCCCCGCCGCCCAGGCTCTTTTCACCCGGGAGGCCCGGCGGACGGATGTTTATACCCTGGCCGCCTCTCCCCTCCCCTGTGGCAGTGACTGGAGAAAAACGCCGACGATGGTGTGAGGAACGAGAGATAACAAACTGAGGAGGATTCAGAATGAAAAATGTACTGCTGAGCGCCGACGGCCCCCTTTCCGTCTACTCCGTCCCCGATGATGTGGCGGATAGTTTGTGGGAATACTGCCTGGACTTTATAGATTGGCTCCACCATAGCCCGGATGCGGAGGCTTATGTGCGAGATACAAGCGCCGGACCCATCATTTGCTTTGACGAAAGTGATTTCATCGACTACCTCAACCAGTATGTTTTCCAGGAGCAGTCCACGCTGGTGGCGGCCCTTTCTTCCATGACCCCGCCCGAGGAATACAAGTATCTGCCCCATTTCAACTTTTGACGCGCAGCATATCCGCATAAAAAATAAGGGAGCCTTCCGGCTCCCTCCGTTTTTTTTGCACATCACTTAACGCAGATGCACTCGATCTCCACCAGGCCGCCCTTGGGCAGAGCGCCCACCTCCACGGCGGAACGGGCGGGGTAACTGCCCTGGGTGAAAAACTCGGCGTAGACGGCGTTCATGGCGGCAAAGTCGCTCATGTGCTGCAAAAACACAGTGGTCTTGATGACGCTGTCCATGGTCAGTCCGGCCTGGGCCAGAATTGCCTTCACATTCTCCAGGGCACGGCGGGTCTGGGCCTCGACGCCCTGGGCCAGCTCACCGGTGGTGGGGTCCAGGCCCAGCTGGCCGGAGGTGATAAGCACGCTGCCGCCGTCTACGGCCTGGGCGTAGGGGCCAATGGCCGCGGGAGCGTTGGGGGTGGCGATGATCTTCTTCATAGTCGGGTTCCTCCTGTTTCTTATCCGCGGCAGAGCCGCTGCGGTGTATTCTTATGCCCTTATTTATAGCACATATTTTTCCCCTTGGCAAGCCCTCCGAAGGCCCATGCAGGCGGGCCGAAGCGCAAAAGGGCCGCACCCGAAGATGCGGCCCGAGCGTCAGGAATCTTTTTCCAAATCGTCCTTGGTGAGCTTGCGGTTTTTCCACTGGGCAGGCAGGCCCGGGCCGATGAGGGGAAAGAGGTTTTCCGTGTCGGCAGTGGCCTGGATATTGTAGGTGCCCCAGCCGTTGATGATGTCGCGGATGGTCTCCGGGGGTGCGTGAAAGGCATGGACATCCGGGGTGGCATCATGGGGCAGCTTGCGTTTTTCGCTCATAAATCATCGCCTCCGAGGTTAGGTTGCGCGGAGGAGCAGAATTTATGCGCGGAGGACGAGGGTTACGGATTGCCACAGCCAGTGTGCGCACTGGCTTCGCAATGACATTGACAATAATCGCGGCTGCGTTCCTCTACAAAAAGCCTCGCAGAGTTTGCCGCCCGCAGGCGGCAAAAATTGAGATCATTTTTCACCGCGACATGCGCGTGGGGAAAAATACCGCTCAGGCTGCCAGTGTGGAATTTTGGCGCTCTGCGCCAAAATTATGCGCGCAGCAGACTGCAAGCCCCTTAACGGAAAAATTTTCAATTTTTCCGTTAAATTAAAAAAGGCTGTCCCGAAGGACAGCCTTTTTGAAATTGGGGGAAATTACTCCTCGATGTCGATAACAACGCCGGAACCCACGGTACGGCCACCCTCACGGATAGCGAAACGCAGACCGTTCTCAATGGCGATGGGGGTGATCAGCTCAACCTTCATGTCCACATTGTCGCCGGGCATGCACATCTCGGTGCCCTCGGGCAGGGTGATGACGCCGGTAACATCGGTGGTACGGAAGTAGAACTGGGGACGATAGTTATTGAAGAAGGGGGTGTGACGGCCACCCTCGTCCTTGGTCAGAACATAGACCTGGCCGGTGAACTTGGTGTGGGGATGAATGGAGCCGGGAGCGGACAGAACCTGGCCGCGCTCGATCTCGGTCTTAGCAACACCACGCAGCAGAGCGCCGATGTTGTCGCCGGCCTCAGCGTAGTCCAGCAGCTTGTGGAACATCTCGATACCGGTAACGACGGTCTCGCGCTTCTCGTCCTGCAGGCCGACGATCTCGACCTTCTCGTTCAGCTTCAGCACGCCACGCTCCACACGGCCGGTAGCCACGGTGCCGCGGCCGGAGATGGTGAACACATCCTCCACGGGCATCAGGAAGGGCATATCCTCCTTGCGGTCGGGGGTGGGGATCCACTCGTCAACAGCGTCCATGAGCTCCTTGATGCAGGCATACTCGGGAGCGTTGGGATCGGTGGACTCGGAAACCAGAGCATTCAGAGCGCTGCCGCGGATGATGGGGGTGTCATCGCCGGGGAAGCCATAGAAGTCCAGCAGCTCGCGAACTTCCATCTCAACCAGCTCCAGCAGCTCCTCGTCGTCAACCTGATCGCACTTGTTCAGGAACACCAGCACGGAGGGCACGTTCACCTGACGGGCTAGCAGCAGGTGCTCACGAGTCTGAGCCATGGGGCCGTCGGAGGCAGCGATGACCAGGATAGCGCCATCCATCTGAGCAGCACCGGTGATCATGTTCTTGATATAGTCGGCGTGGCCCGGGCAGTCCACATGGGCATAGTGACGCTTAGCGGTCTCATACTCCACATGGGCGGTGTTGATGGTGATACCACGCTCGCGCTCTTCGGGAGCCTTGTCGATGGAAGAGTAGTCGGTGTACTCAGCGCCGCCCTGCATAGCCAGGTACTTGGTGATGGCAGCGGTCAGAGTGGTCTTGCCGTGGTCGATGTGACCGATGGTGCCGATGTTAACATGGGGCTTAGTTCTCTCAAATTTCTGCTTAGCCATTTGAAAAAATCCTCCTTAACAATTTGTGTATTGGTTTTTATTTTGCAATGTCTGACACTAACATTGCTATTTTACAGTATTTTCGGCAGAAAAGCAATCCTTAATTAGAATTATTCGCTTTTGCCGGTGTGCTTGCTCACCAGTTTCTCCTGCAGGCTCTTGGGCAGCTCCACATAGTGGCTGGGCTCCATGGTGTACTGACCGCGGCCCTGGGTGCGGGAGCGCAGGTTGGTGGCATAGCCGAACATCTCGGACAGGGGCACGAAGGCGTCGATCTGCTGGGCGCCGGAGCGCATCTCGTAGCCCTGGATCTGGCCGCGGCGGGCATTGAGGTCGCCGATGACATCGCCCATGTACTCGTCGGGTACGATGACGCACACCTTCATAATGGGCTCCAGCAGCACGGGGTCAGCCTCGCGCATAGCCTCCTTGAACGCCATGGAACCGGCGATCTTAAAGGCCATTTCGGAGGAGTCCACCTCGTGATAGGAGCCATCGTACAGGGTGACCTTCACATCCACGACGGGGTAGCCGGCCAACACACCGGCCTGCATGGCGCCCTGGATACCGGCGTCCACAGCGGGGATAAACTCCTTGGGAATAGCGCCGCCTACCACGGCGTTGACAAACTCGTAGCCCTTGCCGGACTCGTTGGGCTCCAGGGTGATCTTCACATGACCGTACTGGCCGGAGCCGCCGCTCTGACGCTTGTACTTGGTCTCGTGGTTGACCTTCTTGCGCACCGTCTCCTTGTAAGCCACCTGGGGAGCGCCTACATTGGCCTCCACCTTGAACTCACGGAGCAGACGGTCCACGATGATCTCCAGGTGCAGCTCACCCATGCCGGCGATGATGGTCTGACCCGTTTCCTCGTCGGTGTAGGTGCGGAAGGTGGGGTCCTCCTCGGCAAGCTTTGCCAGGGCAATGCCCATCTTCTCCTGACCGGCCTTGGTCTTGGGCTCGATGGCCACGCGGATCACGGGCTCGGGGAACTCCATAGACTCCAGGATAATGGGGTGCTTTTCATCGCACAGGGTATCGCCGGTGGTGGTGTTCTTCAGACCTACCACGGCGGCAATGTCGCCGGAATAGACCGTTTCCAGATCCTCACGGTGGTTGGCGTGCATCTGCAGCAGACGGCCCACACGCTCGCGCTTACCCTTGGTGGCGTTGAGCACGGCGGAGCCGGTGTTCAGCGTGCCGGAGTAGACACGGAAGAAGCAGAGCCGGCCCACATAGGGATCGGTCATGATCTTAAAGGCCAGGGCGGAGAAGGGTTCATCATCGGAGGGATGACGGTCCTCCTCCTCGTCGGTCTTGGGGTTGGTGCCCTTAATAGCAGGGACATCGGTGGGGGCGGGCATATAGTCCACAATGGCATCCAGCAGCTTCTGAACGCCCTTATTGCGGTAGGAAGAGCCGCAGACCACAGGCACCATCTCCACGGCCACGGTGGCCTGGCGGATGGCCTTGCGGATCTTATCCGTGGGGATCTCCTGACCCTCCAGATACATCTCCATGATCTCATCATCGAACATGGACACGGCATCCAGCAGCTTTTCCCGATACTGGGTGGCCAGATCCATCATGTCCTCGGGGATGGGCTCCACGCGCATATCCTTGCCCAGCTGATCGTAATACATATCGGCATTCATTTCCACCAGGTCGATGATACCCTTGAAGGTATCCTCCTTCCCTATGGGGAGCTGAATGGGCACGGCGTTGCACTTGAGACGGTCATGCACCATGTCCAGGACATGGTAGAAGTCCGCGCCGGTGATGTCCATTTTGTTCACATAGATCATCCGGGGCACATGGTAGTGGTCAGCCTGACGCCACACGGTCTCAGACTGGGGCTCCACGCCGCCCTTGGCGCACATAACCGTAACAGAGCCGTCCAGCACACGCAGAGAACGCTCCACCTCCACAGTGAAGTCCACATGGCCCGGCGTGTCGATGATGTTGATACGGGTCTGGGGGAACTGATCCTTGGAGCCCTTCCAATAGCAGGTGGTTGCAGCGGAGGTGATGGTGATACCACGCTCCTGCTCCTGCTCCATCCAGTCCATGGTGGCCGTACCCTCATGGGTCTCGCCAATTTTGTAATTGACGCCCGTGTAGTACAAGATACGCTCAGTAGTGGTGGTCTTTCCTGCATCAATGTGGGCCATGATGCCGATATTTCTTGTATTGTCCAGTGTAACCTTTCTCGGCATACCGTTCTCCTTTTTCTAACGATTCCGCTCCGATTACCAACGGAAGTGGGCGAATGCCTTGTTGGATTCGGCCATCTTGTGGGTATCTTCGCGTTTCTTGACTGCGCTGCCGGTATTGTTGGCAGCATCCATAATCTCGCCTGCCAGGCGCTCAGCCATGGTGCGCTCGCTGCGGGCGCGGGAATATGCGGTCAGCCAGCGCAGACCCAGGGTCTGACGACGGGCGGGACGCACCTCCATGGGGACCTGATAGGTGGCACCGCCCACACGGCGGGCCTTAACCTCGAGGCTGGGCATAATGTTTTCCATAGCCTCGGTGAAAACTTCCAGGGGCTCCTTATCGGTCTTTTCCTTGATGATGTCAAAGGCACCATACACGACCTTCTGAGCCACGCCCTTCTTACCGTCCAGCATGATGCTGTTGACAAGCTTGGTCACCAGCACGGAGCCGTACATAGGATCGGGCAGAATTTCTCTCTTGGGAACATTACCTCTTCTGGGCACTTTGCTTCCCTCCTTCATAAGAATATGATTTCATAGGTACTCAGCGGCGCGTTCACCGCTGTACGGCCTGCCAAAGAGGTAATACATATATAAAAACCTTTTCGGCAAAGCTCAATTCAGATGTGCTTACTTGCTCTTGGGACGCTTGGCGCCGTACTTGGAGCGAGCCTGCATACGGCCATTGACACCCTGGGTATCCAGCGTACCACGGATGATGTGGTAACGGACGCCGGGCAGGTCCTTTACACGGCCGCCGCGGATCATGACCACGGAGTGCTCCTGCAGGGAGTGACCCACGCCGGGAATGTAAGCGGTGACCTCGTAGCCGTTGGTCAGACGCACACGGGCGATCTTCCGCAGAGCGGAGTTAGGCTTCTTGGGGGTAGCAGTTCTCACGGCGGTGCAGACGCCACGCTTCTGAGGAGCGGAAAGATCGGTTTCCTTGTTCTTCAGAGTGTTCAGGCCCTTCTGCATAGCGGGAGAATTGGACTTGTAGGTCGTCTGCTTTCTGCCCTGCTTGACCAGCTGATTAAAGGTAGGCATACTATATTTCTCCTTTCTATAGAATAGGTTTGGGAGCATAGCTCCCTTTATTTTCCACGGAATAACGGAAAATTATTCCGACCGGAAACCCATTAGGGATTCTTTAATTCCGCCGCGGCGGCGCAGCCCACCTCAATGCGGCAGGCGCGGCCCAGCCGGGCCATGGTGAACTCCCGATCCACGGGAATGCCGGACTGCCGGCATAGCTGCAGGATCGGCTCGGTGCGCGCAGGATCGGCGTCCTTGGCCAAAAACACACGCTCCGCCCGACCGGCCAGCACGGCCTTCTGGGTTTGGCGCAGGCCGGTGACCCTTCGCCCCGGGCTGTGTGCTTCCTCCACGCAGGTCCCTCCTGTTTGTGCATAACAAAATCCGCAGGATGCTACCCACGCAAGTTAGAATTATAGCATAGCCTTGAAAATGCGTCAAGAGCAATCGGCGGATTTTTTTGTATATTTCACTGAAATTTCTTGACCGTTTCCGGTGAAATTGGCAAAAGGCCTCTCCGCAGCCCCCGATGCGGAAAAGTCCCGAGGTCCTGTGACCTCGGGACACAGTGTGTTAAAAAAGCCTCGCAGAGTTTGCCGCCCGCAGGCGGCAAAGAAATAAAATCATTTTCTCTCGCGACATGTGCGTGAGAGAAAATACAGCTCGGGCTGCCAGTGTGGAATTTGTCCGTCACAGACGGACAAATTATGCGCGCAGCAGACCGCAATCCTTTTGTCGGAAAAACCCGGAGGGTTTTTCGACAGTCTCAGACCCGAGGTCCTGCGAGCTCGGGACACCGTGTGTTAAAAAGTCAGTGTGCCGAAAAAATCTTTTCGCCGACCCACTCAGCTCCACAGGGAGCATACCAGATCTGTATACCCGGACGGGTCCGCCAGGGGCAGGCCCGCAATGAGCAGCGCCTGGTTATACAGCACCTCCGCGTACTTCTTGGCAAGCTCCGGGTCGGTAGCCCGGACGCTCTCCAGCTTCAGAAAGGCCGGGTGGGCCACATTCACCTCCAAAATGCGCTTGGCCTTCATGGACAGCTCCGGCTGCACCGCCTGGAAATACTTCTCCATTTCAAAGGTCAGGCCGTCGCCGCTGGTCATGCACACCGGGTGGCTCTTGAGCTTCTGCGATGCCTTCACCTCGTCCACCCGGTCCCCCAGGGTCTCCTTGATGAACGCCAGGCACTCCTTGTCGCTCTCGCTCTCCTGGGGCTTGGGCTCGTCCTCCAGGCCCAGGTCGCCGTCCACGGCGGAGCGGAACTCCTTGCCGTCGTAGGTGCGCAGGCTGTCTGCCAGGAACTCGTCCGCCCGGTCGGTGCAGTAGAGGATCTCCGTGCCGCGCTCCTTCAAAAGCTCCGTCTGGGGCAGGCTGTCGATTGCCTCCAGGGTATCCCCGGCGGCATAATAAATATACTTCTGGCTCTCGGGCATACGGTCTGCATACTCCCGGAGGGTTACGAGCTTCTTCTCCGTAGAGGAGTAGAACAGCAGCAGCTCCTGGAGGCTCTCCCGCTTTTCGCCGAACTGGTTCAGCACGCCCACCTTCAGGGCCCGGCCAAAGTTCTCATAGAACTTCTCATAGCCCGCCCGGTCGTCGGAGAGCATCTTCTTCAGCTCGGAAATAATCTTCTTTTCCAGGTTGGAGGAGATGATCTTCAGCTGTCTGTCGTGCTGCAAAAGCTCCCGGGAGATATTCAGGCTCAGGTCCGGAGAGTCTACCACGCCCCGGACGAAGCTGAAATACTCCGGCAGCAGCTCCTGGCAGTGGTCCATGATCATGACCCCCGCGGAGTAGAGCTGCAGGCCCGGCTTGAAGTCCTGAGTATAGTACAGATTCGGCACCTTAGAGGGGAGGAACAGCAGGGCCTTGTAGGTCACCGCGCCCTCGGCGGACACGGAGATAACGCTCTGGGGCGGGGCCATCTCGCCGAAGCGCTGCTGGTAAAATTCGTCGTACTCCTCCTTGGTGACCTCGCTCTTTTTCCGCTGCCACAGGGGCACCATGCTGTTGAGGGTCTCCCACTCATACACCGTTTCATACTCGGGCTTATCGTCGGGGCTGTCGGGCTTTTTCACCGAGTGGGGCAGCAGCATTTTAATGGGGAAGCGGATGTAGTCGGAGTATTTTTTCACCAGGCTCTTAATGGTCCAGTCCTCCAAATAGCGGCTGAATTCCCCGGTCTCCTCGCCGTCCTCTTTGATGTGCATGATGATGTCCGTACCTACGGCGTCCCGCTCCGCCTCGGTAACGGTGTAGCCCTCCGCGCCGGAGGACTCCCACTTCCAGGCCTGGGTCTCGCCGTATTTCTTCGTCACCACGGTGATGTGGTCGGCCACCATGAAGGCCGAGTAAAAGCCCACGCCGAACTGGCCGATGATGTCGGTGTCCGCGTCCTCGCTCTGCTCCCGGCGGAACTTATAGCTGCCGCTGGAGGCGATGACGCCCAGGTTGTTCTCCAGCTCGTCGGCGCTCATGCCGATGCCGTTGTCGCTGACGGTGAGGGTCCGGGCATCCTTGTCCACCGAAATGGTAATGGCAAAGTCACCCCGGTTCAGCCCCACCTTATCGTCCGTCAGGGACAGATAGCAGAGCTTGTCAATGGCGTCCGAGGCGTTGGAAATGATCTCCCGCAGGAAGATCTCCTTATGGGTGTAGATGGAGTTCACCATCAGGTCCAGCAGCCGCTTGGACTCGGCCTTGAATTGCTTTTTGCGCATGAAAAACGCTCCCTTCGTGTAAAAAGAGATGCCCACGCATCTCGATTGACTATTATTGACCATATTGTAGCGCATCAAATTTCAAATGTAAATGCCCACCCTGTAAACAATTTTTGAACATATTTACAAACGGCGGCGGCGGTGCTACAATGGCACCATGCAAAATCCCATGGCATTGCGGGGGCGCAGCGCACCCGCGGCAATCCGTTTTATCCAAACATACACTATATAATAATACAAGGAGAACATCATGCTGACTATAAAAGACCTGTTTGACCTGGATCACACCATCGCCAAGGACTATCTTGCCCAATTCACCTACCCCTGGGAGGCCCTGGCGGGCATAAAGGACTTCCTCCTCTCCGTGGGCCCCACTCTGGAGGGCTACGACGAGGTTTCCCCCCAGGTCTGGGTGCATAAAACCGCCACCGTGGCCCCCACCGCCTTCCTGGGCGGCCCCTGCATCATCGGCCCGGAGACGGAGGTGCGCCACTGCGCCTTCATCCGGGGCAGCGCCCTGGTGGGGGCCGGCTGCGTGGTGGGCAACTCCGTGGAGCTGAAAAATGTCATCCTCTTCGACGGTGTCCAGACCCCCCATTATAACTATGTAGGCGATTCCATCCTGGGCTATAAGTCTCACATGGGCGCCGGGTCCATCACCTCCAATGTAAAGAGCGACAAGCTGCCGGTGGTGGTCCGCTGCGGCGATGAGCGCATAGACACCGGCCGCAAAAAGGTGGGCGCCATGCTGGGCGACTTTGTGGAGGTGGGCTGCAACAGCGTCCTGAACCCCGGCTCCGTTATCGGCCGCCACAGCATCATCTATCCCACCTCCTGCGTCCGGGGCGTGCTGGCCGAAAACAGCATTCACAAAAACGACGGCACCGTTCTCTCCCGGAAATAATCCATCCGCCTGTCCGGGCGGGGCAGAGCCCCGCCCGGACGCACGATCAATACCCCAACGCACCGCTCGGGCAGGGTCGTCCGCCCCTACAACCCACCCTACAATCGCCCCTGCAACTTTTCCCCTGACTTGCTTCACAAAAAGGGTTGACAGCGGCATTTTTTTGGCATACTATTAACACATTAAAGGCCTCGCAGAGTTTGCCGCCCGCAGGCGGCAAAAGTTGAGATCATTTTTCACCGCGACATGCGCGTGGGGAAAAATACCTCTCAGACTGCCAGTGTGGAATTTTTGCGCTCTGCGTAAAAATTATGCGCGCAGCAGGCTGCATGCCTTTTGGCAGAAAAAACGAAGTTTTTTCGCCAGTTATAATATTCCGGTAGGTAAGGCTACCGCAGGGATACGGACTGCTGCCGCGAAGTGGTGGAGACACCATAAGATGGTTTGAACAGGCGATATCGAAACCAAGGTATCATCTAATGCAGTTTCATTGCCCCGCGATGCTAAAGCTTGTTACGGTGGACAATAGCCCGCGTCACACTCTGTATGGCGCACTTTTCCGCAGCGGCCCGCCTCACCCGGAGCCCGGCTGCGGCTTTTATTTTTTGCAGAAAAGGAGGAGCTAACCATGTTTGACCGCGAAGACGAATTGGACCGCTATTTGGATGAAATTAAGGACATGCTGCGACGAAAGCAGTACGCCGCCGTCCGAGACCTGCTCCTCCCCTTGGAGCCGCCGGACATCGCCATGCTTTTGGAGGAAGCCGGTGAGGAGTTCATGCCCCTGCTGTACCGGCTGCTGCCCAAGGAGCTGGCGGCAGAGGTGTTCGTGGAGCTGGAGTCCGACAGCCAGGAAATGCTTATCAACGGCTTCTCCAACACGGAGCTGAAGGAAGTGCTGGACGAGCTGTACCTGGACGATGCCGTGGACATTGTGGAGGAGATGCCCGCCAGCGTTGTCATCCGTATTCTGGATAAGGCCACCCCGGAAATGCGCAAATCCATCAACGAAATGCTGCAGTATCCCGAGGACTCCGCCGGCTCCATTATGAATGTGGAGTACCTGAGTCTGAAAAAGGATATGACCGTGGCGGACGCCTTCAAGCGCATTCGCCGTATCGGCGGCGAGCTGGAGACCATCAACATCCTGTATGTCACCGATCCCACCCGCCACCTGCAGGGCGTGCTGTCCGTCCGGGACCTGCTTCTGGCCGACGAGGATGACCGCATTGAGGAGATCATGGACCCCAATGTGGTCTCCGTCACCACCCTGGACGACAAGGAGGATGTGGCCCAGGCCATGAGCAAGTACGACTATCTTGCCATGCCTGTGGTGGACCAGGAAAACCGCCTCATCGGTATCGTTACCGTAGACGATGCCATGGATGTTATGGAAGAGGAGACCACGGAGGACTTCGAGAAGATGGCGGCTATGCTGCCCTCGGACAAGCCGTATCTGAAAACCTCCATTTACTCCACCTGGAAGGCCCGCATCCCCTGGCTGATGGTGCTGATGCTCTCGGCTACCTTCACCGGCCTTATTCTCAACCATTACGAGAGTAAGCTGGCGGCCTGCCTGGTGCTCAACGCCTATATTCCTATGCTCTCCGGCACCGGCGGTAACTCCGGCACCCAGGCCAGCGTGGCGGTAATCCGCGCCCTGAGCCTGGACGAGGTGGACTTCTCCGACCTGCTGCAGGTGCTGTGGAAGGAGCTGCGGGTGTCGTTTTTGTGCGGCGTATGTCTGGCGTCGGCCAATTTTGTGAAAATGCTGCTGGTGGACCGTATGCTTTTGGGCAACGACGCCGTGACCATCACCGTCTGCGCAGTGGTGTGTCTGACGATTTTGTTCGTGGTGATCTTCGCCAAATGTGTGGGCTGCGCCCTGCCCCTGCTGGCGGAAAAGGTGGGCCTGGACCCGGCTGTGATGGCCTCTCCCTTCATCAGTACCATTGTAGACGCCACCAGCTTGCTGATCTATTTTGCCCTGGCGTCGGCGTTTATCCCCGCACTGCACACTATGTAACCTGTCGGCAAAAGCCTGTCATTGCGAATCAGTGACCGATGTCGCAGGTTCGCAATCCGTAATCCCGTCCCGTATCCATCTATCAAAATTTTCTTCGCATATTTTCCCCCATACGATGCAAAATAAGCTCAGGCTTCGTGCCTGAGTTTATTTTTTTGGAGGAAGAACACCATGTCCAATTGTACCAACGACGGGTGCGCCTGCACCCCTAACTCCGCCATCAAGTGTACCGTCACCAGCTGCGCCCATCACTGCAGCGAGGTGAATAACTGCGGTCTGCGCTCCATTCAGATCGGCACCCACGAGAGCCATCCCTCCATGGACCAGTGCACCGACTGCAAGAGCTTCCAGAAGCTGTAAAGGCGCATCCCCTCACAGCTTTAGGGCCGTGAGGGGCTACATAAAGGGGGCAGGAGCATGAATAAAAGGTGGAAATACGGCCTCAGCGGCGCGGCGGCGGGGCTGGTGAGCGGTCTGTTTGGCGGAGGTGGCGGCACGGTGCTGGTGCCCCTGCTGACCGGCTGGTGCAAAATGGAGCAGAAGCGGGCCTTTGCCAACTGCGTGGCGGTGATCTTTCCTCTGTGCGCCCTGTCGGCGGTGATCTACCTGCTGCGCACGGGCCTGCGGCTGGTCACGGCCCTGCCGTACCTGGTGGGCGGCCTGGCCGGTGGCTTTGTGGGCGGCAAGCTCTTCGGCAAGGTATCCGCCCCCTGGCTGCGGCGGATTTTCGGCGTATTTTTGGTCTACGGCGGGGTGCGGTACCTGCTGTGAGGGACTTTTTTCTCCCCGCCCTGGCCGGATTTTTTACGGGCATTCTCTCCGCCTGGGGCATCGGCGGCGGCACCCTTTTGCTGCTGGTGATGACCCTGTTTCTGGGGGTAGACCAGCTCTCCGCCCAGGGCATCAACCTGCTTTATTTTCTTCCCACGGCGGCCATGGCCTTGGCGGAGCATAAGAAAAACGGCCTGTTAGAGCCGTCCCTGCTCCGCAGCGCCATTCCCTGGGCTTTGCCCGTCACCGCCCTCGCCGCCTGGGCCGCCACCGCCGTGGATGTGGAGGCGCTGAAAAAGCCTTTCGGCGTATTTCTTCTGGTGTCCGGGCTTTATACCGTTTTCAGTAAACCGCCGAAAAGCAAATAATCCCCGGGCGGACAGAGTCGTCCGCCCCTACGCGCCATCAAGAACCCGCCGCCCCCCCTTGCAGCCCCTCCGTAGGGGCCGATGCCTACATCGGCCCGACCGATTTTTTCCTGCACCCACGGCAGGGCACACGGGCCTTGCCCCACAAGGCGTTGTGTTATCGGGCCCGGGCGGACAGAGTTGTCCGCCCCTACAAATCCGCAGCCGGGCGGGGCGATGTGGGCATCGCCCCCTACGCGCAACATGAAACTGCAGCAGGACGGGGCGTCGGGGAAATCGGCGAAGCGCCGCCAGTGGCGGAAGAAGCGAGCCGATTTCGAGGAAGTGCCCCGATTGGCGGGCACGACAGTGGCCGGGAATCGGTTGGCATGACGGTGGGCAACCGCCGCCCCCTACGAAAATTCTGTCATTCATCGGTGCGTAGGGGCGACCCATGCGGTTGCACGCCGCACAACGCAAAGGACGGACCGGGCGGTCCGTCCTTTTTTACATAACCGGTTTCCAACCGGTTTCGTCATTTCGTTGCCGTCAGGGTCACCTGGCAGTGGATCTCCTCCCCGTTTCGCAGCAGGGTCAGGTCCACGGTGTCCCCCACCCGAAGCTGCCGCCGGTAGTCCATCAGATCCCAGTTGTTGTGAATGGCGCAGTCGTCCGCCGCCACCAGTATGTCCCCGGGCTGCACCCCGGCCGCCTGGGCGGGCAGGCCCTCCTCCACAGAGTGAATGGACACATAGGACTCCCCGCTCTCGTCATACTCGGTCATAATGGTGAAGCCAAAGGTAGGCACCCCCGCATACTCGCCGGTGGCCAAAATGTCGTTGACCACATAGGACACCTGGGAGGTGGGCAGCGCAAAGCCCAGCCCCTCCACCGTGGCCTCGGCCCCGGTCCCAGACTGGCTCATTTTCATGGTCACGATGCCGATGACCTGGCCATAGGCATTTATAAGGGGCCCGCCGGAGTTGCCGTTATTCACGGCGGCGTTGGTCTGGAGCATGGTCAGGGTCTTGCCGTCCATCTCCATCTGCCGCTCCAGGCCCGAGAGGATCCCCGAGGTGAAGGTCCCCCGCAGGCTCAGGTTCAGGGGATTGCCGATGGCATACACCGTCTCGCCCACCATGCAGTAGTCCGAGTCGCAGAATTCCGCCGGGGTCAGGCCCTCTGCGTCCACCGCCTTCAAAACGGCGATGTCCTGGCCCGCGTCATAGCCCACCAGCTTTGCCTCATAGGTATCGCCGGTGTCCAGGGCCATAATGCAGGATGTGGTGCCCGACACCACATGGGCATTGGTGAGGAAATACCCGTCGGCGGTGAGCAGGACGCCGGTGCCCATAAAGTTCTTGCCTGTGGCGTCGGTGGCCAGCACCGTCACCGTAGAGGGGCTCATTTTCTGAAATACATCCACCGCCGTCAAGGCCTGCTCCCCGGGGGCCACCAGGTTCAGCCGCACCTCCGGGGCCGGGTCCGCAGCGGGGATATGGCACCCGTCATCGCTGGAAATATCCACGATGCTCCCGGCGTGATTGTCGTCCGCACCCGTATCGTCGGAGCCCAGCAGATTCACCAGCAGAGCCGTCACGCCGATGATAACCGCCAAAACCGCCGCCAAAATTGCGAAAATGGTCCGTCCCTTTTTCTTCTTTTTCACCGGTGCAGCCTCCGCCCGGGGGCGCACACTCTCCGGCAGGGGCCGGGGCTGCACATAGTAGCGCACCACTTCCTCCCCCTTTTCCGGGGGCACATACCAGGACACGACCTCTCGGCCCTCCTGCTCCCGGTGCGTCAAGTTGTTTTCATCCATCATTGCTCCTGCTCCTCCCCGTAGGCGCGGGCGCCGTCGGCCATCTGCACGGTAAAGCTGAAGGCCGTTACGCCGTTTTCACTGGTCACGGTGATTTTTTCTTTGTGTTGATTGAGAATGGTTTTCACCACATATAGCCCCAGTCCGTAGCCGTCCTTGTCCACGCTCCGGGACTTATCCGACTTATGGAACCGCTCGAAAAGCAGCGGTATCTCCTGGGCAGGAATGGTGTTGCCGGTGTTGCGCACGGTGACCACCGCCTTCTCCCCCCGGCAAGCCAGGCCCAGGTACAGGGTGGACCCGGGTGCAGCGAACTTGGTGGCGTTTTCCAGCAAATTGTACACCACCTGGGTAATCAGCTCGTTATCCCCCCGGACCATCACCGAGTCCTCCGGGATGTCCGCCTCCACATCCAGGCCCCGATCGTTGATCTTCTGCTCCATGCTCAGCAGCGCGATGCGCATGCTCTCGCACAGGTCGAAGTCCTCCTTGTGCATCTCCTGGGACTGGATCTGTGAGATGTCCAGCATCCGCCGCACCAGGCGGCTGAGCCGGTGGCTCTCGTCGGAAATGATCTGTAGGTACCGCCGCTCATCCTTCTGGGGAATGGTCCCGTCCAGGATGCCGTCGGTGTAGCCGGCAATGGAGGTCATAGGCGTTTTCAGCTCGTGGGAAATATTGGCGATAAAGTCCCGGCGCTGGCGCTCCGTCTCGGAGAGGGAGTCGGCCATCATGTTAAAGGAGCGGGCCAGCTCGCCTATTTCGTCGCCCCGGCCCTCGTCCTCAATGCGTATGTCAAAGTTCCCGGCGGCGTAGGCCCGGGTACCCCGGACCATCTCCTTGATGGGCTGAATTTGCCGCATGGACATAAAGGAGCTGGCCACAAAGGCAATGAGCAGCACCACGGCGGAGATCATAAAGAACAGCCCCGTAAACGACCGCCACAGCCGCATGAGCTGGCTGGCGTCGATCATGGCCAGCACCATGCCCACCACCTGGCCCTCTGCCGACCTAACCGGCAGACCCACCGCAAATTGCCGCAGCTTATAAAGCCCCGACAGGGTGGTGTTGCCCTCGAAGCCGTTTTCGTTTTCCAGGATCTGCGTCCGTATCTCCTCCGGCAGGCGGATGCTCTTTCCGGCCAAGGCATTGTCGGTGGTGAGCATGGCCTGTCCGTTTTCATCGCAGATGAGGAAGTTTACCTCCGTCATCATGCTGGCCACCCCCGCCATGCGGCTGAGGCTGCTGTCCACCTCCTGGTCCGCCTCACTGGCGGCCAGGTAGTCTGCGGTCATTTGGGCAATGACCTGGGCCCGGGTCTGCATCTCCTCTCGCTTTTCCCTCACCAGATAGTTGTAGCTCAAGGCGTAAAAGGACGCCCCCAGCAGCAGCAGCGTCAGCAGCAGGATGCCCGCAATGAGGCTGAACTGCTGCCAGTACAGACTGCGAAAGCGTTTTTTCAGTTCCTTCATCGTTACTTCACTTCAAACTTGTAGCCCACGCCCCACACGGTTTTCAGCGCCCACTGGTCAGACACATTCTCCACCTTTTCCCGCAGGCGCTTGATGTGTACATCCACGGTGCGGCTGTCGCCGAAGTAGTCAAAGCCCCACACCTCGTCCAGAAGCTGATTGCGGGTGTAGACCCGGTTGGGAGTGGAGGCCAGGTGATACAGCAGCTCCAGCTCCTTGGGGGGCGTGTCCACCTTTTTCCCGTCCACGATCAGCTCATAGCTGTCGAGATTGATAATGAGCTTGTCGAACACCAGCTTTTTCTTGGTGTCGTCGGGGATCTCGCTGCGGCGCAGCACGGCGTTGATACGGGCCATCAGCTCCTTCATCTCAAAGGGCTTGACGATATAGTCGTCCGCGCCCATTTCCAGGCCCGTGATGCGGTCGTTCACCTCGCTTTTGGCGGTGAGCATGATGATGGGCACCTTGCTGGTCTCGCGTATCTTACTGCAGACAGCCCAGCCATCCATTACCGGGAGCATGATATCCAGCAGCACCAGGTCCGGCGCCTGCTTTTCAAACTCCTCAATGGCCTTGCCGCCGTCATAAGCGCTGCGAACCTCAAAGCCCTCCTTTTCCATGTACATCCGGATCAGATCGGATATGTTGCGGTCGTCCTCAACCACCAAAATATTGCGTGCCATGGAGGCTCCTCCTTTGTTTCCGCCGGGGGCGGTCTTTTTTTCTATTATACCGGGAAAGCCCCTGCTTTCCTGAACATTTTGTGAATACTTACTTTAATTAGTGTATTATAGCATAACTATTTCCAGGTTTCAATAGACACGCCCCGGTAATACCACCGCAAAATTTCCTGCCAGCTCTTACCCTCCCGGGCCAGGGCATCGGCCCCGTACTGGCTCATACCAACCCCGTGCCCGAAGCCTGTGACACGGAAAGTGATGTCCTCCTCCCCGCACTCCACCGTAAAGCACGCCGACCGCAGCCCCAGGATGCTCCGCAGCCGCGTCCCCCGGATGGGAACGCCTCCCACCGTGGCAGACTCCACCCGGCCGGAGCTGTTTTTTTGCAGGTCCGTGACCCAGCCCTTGGCCGAGCCCTCCAGCACCGCCTCCGGCTCCTCGGCCAGGATCTTCTCCCGAAACTGCTCCGCCGTAAATGTGTTCACGCTGTAATAGTTGGGTACGCTCTCCGCCGTCTCCGGGCTCTCTACGCTCACCAGGTACGGCAGGTCCGACACCCACGCATCCCCGCTCTTGGCCGTGATCCCTGCCGAGGAGGAGTGAAAGGCCGCCAGGATGGGCTTGCCCGCATAGAGCATCACCTGGCCGTCCGTTTCTTCTACAGATTGTAATATTTTTCGATCATATTCCTCAAAGTTATCGCCCCAGTTGCTTTTTGCCTGCTCCCGGGACACCCAGGCATTGCAGCAGCGGTAATCCATACACACATCTGCGTCCGGGTGGGCCGCCTTGCGCCCGCCCTGCATGTGGTAATAAATGAAGGTCCGCTCCGCCACTGCCTGGGCCTTCAGGGCCTCCAGGGCAAAGGTGGCGGGCATCTCACCCCGCACCACCCCGGGAAGATACTCTGCCATGGTCATCTCCACGGTTTTCTCCCCGTCATACACCTGTAAAACGGACCGGCTGTCCGCCAGCGTCTCCCCGCCCGACTGCGCCGACGGCCCGGGCTCCTCTGCCTCTGCCGCCAGCCGGGGCGCCAGGAGCCATGCGCCTCCAAACAGCAGCACGACCCACAGCGCTCCCACCGCCAAGGCTTGTTTCATCGGTATCATCTCCTTCGGTGTTATCTCTATGCGCCCAAAGGAGAAAAAATGCCGCGTGCCCCACCGCGCAAATTACAACCCACTCGTAGGGGCTGATGATCCTGTTGCGGTGCCCAAAATTTTTGCGCTGCCTTACGGCGAACGCTTAAAATTTTGACCGCGGCCACTCGCTCACTTCGCTTCCTCTGCCACTGGCAGCGCTCAGTTCGCTCCCCACATCGGCCCGCCTTACCGCATCCCTTGCAACACATCCGTAGGGGTCGGCGTCCCCGACGACCCGTTTACCGCACCCCTTGATACGCTTCCGTAGGGCGGGGTGCCCTCACCCCGCCGCCCGTCAACCACCGCACCTACCCGGCAGGGCACGCGGGCCCTGCCCTACAAAAATAATGTAGGGCGGCACCCATGTGTGCCGCCGCCCGTCCCCCGAAATAAAAACCAAAAGGCAGAGCCCCTGGCAACCAGGTTCTCTGCCTATCTTGGTCAAAAGGAAGAATGATGAAAAAGTCTTGCTTGACTGTACTCATCATACCGGGAGGATATTAAAAAAGTTCGCAGCAAGTTATTAAAAAAGTATTAAATCTTCCGCAGCTGCCGAAAAAAATCCGTCAGCACACCCCGGCACTGCTCCTCCAGTATGCCCCCCACCAGGGCAGGCCGCTGGGGAAAGTCCTCCATAAACAGGTTCAGCACGCCTCCGCAGGCGCCCATCTCCCGGTCCCGGGCGCCGTAATACACCCGGGGAATCCGGGCATTGAGAATGGCCCCGGCGCACATGGGGCACGGCTCCAATGTCACATACAGGGTACACTCGTCCAGCCGCCAGGAGCCCAGCGCCTCATTGGCCTGCCGAATGGCCTCCATCTCCGCGTGGGACTGGGTTTGCTGCTTTTCCTCCCGGCGGTTGCGTCCCCGGCCCACCACTCGGTCTCCCTGCACGATAACGCAGCCCACGGGCACCTCGCCGCACTCCGCTGCCTCCCGGGCCAGGTCCAACGCCTGGCGCATATACCCTTCGTGGTCCATATAAGCTCTCCTTTTCCAAAAAAATCTTCGTCGCCGACTAAACCCCGGCATAATTGGCCAAACTGACAGTAAAATAAAACCAAGGCTTGTGCCGGGAGGAAGCATATGAAAAAACAACCTGTAAACACCGAACACGATCTGCGCCTGCTGGAGCTGCGCCGGGAGCTCCGGGACACGGCCCGGGAGCTGCACTTCGCCTACGACCGCTTCAACTATGTCACCGACCCCGGTCTCATCGAAGCCGGCATTTACGACATCAACGCCCTGAAATCCCGCTATGACTTCCTGCTGCGCAAGATGAAGCTGGCCCAGGGCCAGGTCGTGCCGTCCCGGTGCCCGGAGCCACCGGCGGCAGAGCCCGCCTGTATGCCCGCCGGAAATGTGAAGGGAGGGCCCTCATGTCCGTCGTAGAAAAAATCGCCCTGGGCCTCACGCTGCTGTTTCTGGTGGTGGTGTGCCTGCGGCTGTTCGCCGCGCCGCTGAAGCTGGCGCTGAAGGTGGCGTTCAACTCCGCCCTGGGCTTCGGGGCGGTGTGGCTGCTGAATCTCACCACCTCCGTCACGGGGCTTTCCCTGGGGCTAAACTGGTTCAACGCCCTTCTCATCGGCATCCTGGGCCTGCCGGGCTTCGGCCTGCTGCTCCTGGTGCAGTGGGTGCTTACATAATATTTTGAACCTGTCTGGCATTTTCTCCGGCAGATTCCCGGCGAACGGGTCGGTATCCGTAAGCTGCTGATTTTCCCTCAAAGACTTGATAGCCTTCTTCCACCGTTCTTCGAAGGAAATCTCCTCTATTTTCTTTTCTTGCTTTTCCATCTTCAAAATCCTCCTTCAGCAAATCTTTTGCTGCGCCCATTTTTCCAATGTATAAATAACAATGTATATGGTGTGTGCAAAGTGTATGTAAATATGTCATTGCGAGGGCGCAACGCGCCCGTGGGGAGCGAACCGAGCGCTGCCAGTGGCAGAGGAAGCGAGGTGAGCGAGTGGCCGCGGTCAAAATTTCCAGCGTCCGCCGCAAGGCAGCGCAGAAATTTTGGGCACCGCAACAGGGACATCCGCATCCCCCGTCCCCCAAGTCACGGCAAAGCCGTGACCGGGGGATTCTTTTTTCCTCCGCACCGGCAGGGCACGCGGGCCCTGCCCCACAAAGTGCTGCGTTATCGGGCCGGGCGGACAGGGTCGTCCGCCCCTACAAACCGTTCCGTAGGGGCCGATGCCCACATCGGCCCGCCCCACCGCACCCCTTGTAAAAAGTCATGTCATTGCGAGGGCAGCGCGAACACTGGTCGTGGCAATCCGTATTTCCCTTTTTACCCTCCCGGGATCACTTCTCTATCTCCTCCAGATTCCACCCATACAGGGGATACCGCTGCACCGCGCCGAAAATCTTCTGCCGCAGGTTCGGATACCGCTGCTCCAGCTGCACCAGCAGCTCCTTCACCTCCTGGCGCCGGGTGGAGCCGTTGGCGGGGCACGGATTCTGCACCACCGGCAGTCTCAGCCGCTCCGCCGCCCGGCGCACCTCGTCCTCGTGGCAGTAGAGCAGGGGGCGTATCTGGGTGATGCCGCTGCGGTCCAGGTAAGTCACCGGCTGAAAGCACCCGATGCGCCCCTCAAACAGCAGGTTCATGAGCATGGTCTCCACCGCGTCGTCGAAGTGATGGCCCAGGGCGATCTTGGATATGCCCAGCTCCCCCAGGGCCGTGTTCAGGCTTCCCCGGCGGAGCTTGGCGCACAGGGAGCAGGGATTTTTCTCCTTCCGCTCCTCAAAGACGATCTGATAAACCGGCACGGAGATGCGGGTGTAGGGCACCTCCAGCTCCCGGCACAGGCCCGCCACCGCGTCAAAGCACATCCCCGGTGTCCCCGTCTCCAGGGTGATGGCGTGTATCTGAAACGCCACCGGGTAGAATGCCCGCAGCCGGGCCAGGGCCACAAGGGTCAAGAGGCTGTCCTTGCCGCCGGACACCCCCACCGCCACGGTTTCCCCGGGCTCGATCATATGGTAGTCCTCCACGCACCGGCGCACCCGTCCCAAAATATGCTGCATAAATTTTTCCTCCGAAAAATGTAAATTACGATGTAAGAAATTAAGAGAAAATCAAAGAAATCATGAGATAATCGCAGATGTTTCCGCCGTAAATTAAATTCGTCTTGACAATCGGGCGCGAACATGGTATAAATATTTTTGCGCGTTGAGCGCATTGATTTTTGTTTTCTCTCTCCCCCGATTTTACCAAGGGAGCATGAAAAAGTAAAGCAATACATTATTATACTGGAGGAAAAACACCATGTCCACTTTTATGGCAAACAAGGGCAATATCGTCCGCAAGTGGTATGTCGTTGATGCCGCCGGCAAGCCCCTGGGCAAGACCGCCGTCATCGTGGCTGACCTGCTGCGCGGCAAGGGCAAGCCCACCTATACCCCCCACGCCGACTGCGGCGACAATGTCATCGTCATCAACGCCGGCAAGGCCATCCTCACCGGCAACAAGATGGAGCAGAAGTATTACCGCACCCACTCCGGCTGGGTGGGCGGCCTGAAGGAGACCAAGTACCGCATTCTCATGCAGGAAAAGCCCGAGGTGGCCGTCCGTGTGGCCGTGCGCGGCATGATGCCCCGCAACATCGTCACCAAGGACTCCCTGAAGCGTCTTCACATTTATGCCGGTGAGCAGCATGAGCATCAGGCTCAGAAGCCCGAGCTGGTCAAGTAAGGAGGAAAAGAAGAATGTATCAGTCCAAGAATCCCTATAAGTACGGTACTGGCCGTCGTAAGTCCTCCGTGGCCCGCGTCCACCTGTTTGAGAACGGCACCGGCGCCATCACCATCAATGGCCGCGACATCGACGATTATTTCGGCCTGGAGACCCTGAAGATGGTCGTTCGTCAGCCCCTGAATACCACCTCCACCCTGGGCAAGGTGGATATCGTTGCCACCGTCGAGGGCGGCGGCGTGTCCGGCCAGGCCGGCGCTCTGCGTCACGGCATCTCCCGGGCTCTGCTGCAGGTGAATCCCGACTTCCGTCCCATTCTGAAGAAGGCCGGCTTCCTGACCCGCGATCCTCGCATGAAGGAGCGCAAGAAGTACGGTCTGAAGGCCGCCCGTCGCGCGCCTCAGTTCAGCAAGCGCTGAGTTTACTGGAAAAACCATCAAAAAGCCTCGGAAACCCTATGGTTTCCGGGGCTTTCGCATTTGTAGACAGCAGCAGAAATTTATCACATCTGGTACACATGCGTAGACAAAAATTTTATTCCAAAATAGGCTAATTAGCCTATTTTGGAAATTGCGTAGAGCCCCGGATTGGGCACATCTTTCGATGTGTCCAATCCGGGGCTTTACCATATCCCTGCACTCTGCCTATGGAGTCAAATATAGGAACACCCTCTGCCGGCGTCAGACTTTGCGGGCAGTTGTGTGACTCGAGGATAAGGAGCACGAGTATAAATAAGCCAGGTCAACTGGAGCCGACGCTATAAAGTCCAGTCGCCTTTATCTGCGTGCTTGGCATAGGCAGATAAATGTAGTAACGGGGGGAAGGCTGTAGAACCCTCGGGCCCGTGAGGGGGCAAACCTAAACCGGCAGTATTTTCCGGCATGGTAAAAATCGGTGGACAGGTGAATCCTGCTTCTTCGGAAGCAGGCAAATCGGGTCGCAATAGTCTTAGCGCGACCGGGGAAACGGTGATCATGCGAAAGCAGTCCGGGTAGGCGATTCAACGCCCGGTTTGAGCCGTGCCGTCGCAAGACGGAGTCTATGCCACGGGATACGGATACCTCAATGACGGGGCACACCCTTTCATTTCCCTCCCCGAGCACACTTCTCGCTGATTCAGCGGGATAAGTGTGCCCGGAAGCCGTTTCCTAATTCAAGAGCACCCTGCGCCTCGCCGGTCACTCCGGCAGAGCCCCCTCGCAACCAGCAGCTTACTCTTCGCAGCAGAAACACAGGCGACAAGCCGCAGAAGTGAAGAAAAGCCCTTAGATTGCAAGGGAGCATTATACCATCCAATCAAATTTTCATCTCAAAGGAGGAACAGACATGAACAACGCTCTCGTTGGAAAACGCGTGGCAATCACCGGCACGCTCTCCGTGCCCAGGCAGTATGTCTACAAACTGCTTAAAGCCGTCGGTGCGACTCCGACCAACTGCGTAAGTCGGAACACAGACTATTTGGTAATGGGAGAGCTTGCTATCACCAAAGCCATGCCAAACGGCATAAGCCACAAGCTCGCCGCCGCTGCCGATCTGCGCAGTACGGGACACAAAATCGCCATCATCAGTGAGGATGACCTTTTCTCCATACTCAGTCCTTCCCTGCACATTGCCAAAGCAGCCTCATGGTGATAGCATTTTCGTGTCCCGTATGGCGAACGCAAAAGGGAACGGGTCACTTCACTGTGACCCGTTCCCTGCGCTTATGTATGAGGTTTATCTTATGCTTCCCGCTTTTTCTTACCGAGAACGAAGGCTGCGGCGAGAAGCGCCACGGGCAGGGCGATGACCCAAACCAGCACGCCGGTATCGCCGGTGGCGGGGGTATTGCTGCCGCCGGTCTGAACGGTCACATCGCTCATGTCATAGAGCCGGGTCTGGGCGTTTACGAAGCGGTAGTAGGCCGCCAGGGCGTAGTAGCCCTGCTCGGTGGCCATACCGTCGCGGCCCTTGTCGGCAACATGCTTGAAGCCGCCGCCGTCCACAAAGAAGCCCGCCAGGGCATCCAGGGGCGTCTTTCCGTTCTTCACAAAGCGGCTGTCCGCGGTGGGGTCGATGCCCAGGGCTGTAAGGGCCGCGATGACCTGAGCGCAGGACTCGCTATTGATGGTGCCCCAGCTGCCAAAGCCGCCGTCCGGGCGCTGCAGGGCGGAAAGGGCCTCCAGGGCCTTGTCCACAGCGGCCTTGACCGTCTCGTTGGTCTTATAGTAGGGGGCCAGGGCCTGGATGGCCATAGCGGTCATATCCGGGTCGGCATTGTCCGCGCTGAGGTCCCAACCGCCGTCAGTGAGTTGGGCGTCCAGGATGACCTGGATCAGCTTCTCACGGGTCACATCACCCATGGTCGGGTAGTTGTGGCTGTCCAGGGCGATAAGCGTCCAAATGGGCCCGTTGATGCCCTGCTTCTGCACGAAGTTCATGTTGTCCAGGCCCTCGAGCAGGTTATGGCCGCCCACATTGGTGACATCCTTGCCGATGGCCGTCAGCGCCAGGATGACACGGGCATTGTCGGTGACTTTGGCCCGGTGCAGGCGCTCGTTTGCATCGGCGTGTTCCTTCACATACTTGACCACATTGTCATAGTACCCGGCGGGCACGGTGCGGCCGGAGCGGGCCAGGCCGATGGTCATCCACTCGCCGCCCACAGAGCCGACACTGGGCGTACCCAGCTTGCTCATGTAGTCACCGGTGGTCTTATAGATGATGTCCAGGCTGGCAAGCAGAGCATCACGGCGCAGCTCAGCCAGCTTCTTCACAGCCGCCAGCAGCTTATCCGCATTGCTCACCCGGGCTTTCTGCTCATCGCTGAGGGCATCGTAAGCAGACTTGGCTGCGTCCACAGCATCGGCATTGTCCAGGGTCACATCATCGCCGATGGCGTCAATCTTCTCCTCCACATGCTTCACAGGGTCTTGGAGTATCCGCGCCATTTCAGCCAGCACATCTTCCATCTTTTGCCGTTCAGCCGGTGTCAGGCATGCCTTCTGTGCCTCTGTAAGAGAATTGAACATTACCTCTGCCGCAGCCACAGCGTCCTTATCCTTAATGGTCAGTCGGTTGGCTTCCGGCAGCTTCTCAAGGATGTCGGCCTTAAAGGCATCCACAGGTGTATACTCCGCAATAGCCTGTTCGCAGCGTTCCAGCTTCGCCAGGCCAGTCACCTTTTCCCTCTCCGCCTCAGTCAATGTCCGATAGGCTGCCCGGGCCGAAGCGACTGCATTCGCATATTTTTTGTAAGTGTCGTATGTGATGGAATCCGGCAATGCTGCAATCAGCTTATTCACCGAATCTGCATCTGCATTTTTACTTACAATATGCAGGGCGTACCATGTGCCGTCGCTATCCTGGGTATTGCCCTCCTGGTTGTTCATACTCAGCCAACCCTTAGCACCGCAGCCCACATAGACGGTGTCGCCAGCCTTCACCGGGAGGGTCTCGGTACTCTTGAAGAAGTTCACGCCCTCCGTTCTGTCCGTCACTTTCTCGTTGAGGAAGGTCTTGACCTGGAAGTTCTTGTTGGTCGCAGTGGGGGTCAGCTTAATGTTACCGTTGTTTCCGTCAATGACCAGCGTGTAGTCATACTGCGCGCCGGGTCTGCCGGACTTGAACGCCCGCTCAAGCTGTCCGCCCTCCACCAGCAGGGATTTGAGCGTGGTATCCGAATTGCTCCAGCTGCCACCCAAATCAGCACCGTAGCCGTTGAGGGTGAACATAACGCGGATCACATCGCCGTCGGCCAGCTTGCCGCTCTTTACGGTAAAGGCACCGAAGCCCTCATTGGTAAACCAGTCGTTCAGCGTACCCATCCAGCCGGAGGATGCACTGCCGTCAAATTCCTTCAGTCCATTGATGCTGGAGATATAGTTTCTCTCAAAGCCCTCGCCGGTGGCCTTTACGGTTTTCAGCGCCGCCTCCACGCAGGACATTATCGTGCTGTCCTCCGTCAGATTCACCCAGGTGTTTACCAGGGTGCCGTCCCAGGCAGCGCCGTCCTTCTTGGCATAGGTGGTATTCTCTACGATGACCTGTACCTTGCCGTAGCTGCCCGCCGCCTTGCGCATGGCCACCACAGCAGCCTGATATGCCTTTTCTACAGCAGCTTTGTCCTTAGCCGCAGATACGGTCGCAACACCCTGTTTGTAGGCGCTTTCCGCCTTGCTGCCCAAGGTATTGCGCAGCGTCTCCAGCCGCTGGAGAGCAAGCTGTCTAAGGCTCTCCAGGGACAGATCCCGGTCGGGCTCAGCAACCAGCTTATCGTAAGCAAGTGCAGCGTCCACCAGCGTCTGATAGTTTTTTACCAGCGCTTTCTGATCGTCCGTCAGTGCATCATAAGCCGCCTGGGCCGCATCAATGGCGTTCTTGCTGTCCTTGGTCACAGTCCCAATGGCTTCGATTTTCTTGATAACAGCGTCTGCCGCTGCATGGTCCTCCAGGAGCTTCTTGTAGGCTGCCTGGGCCTCCGTGAGAGCCTTGGCATTGCTCACCAGCGCCTTTTGGGCATCCGTCAGCGCATCGTAAGCCGCCTGGGCCGCGTCGATGGCGTTCTTGCTGTCCAGGGTCACGGCGCCGATGGCCGCGATCTTCTCGATAACAGCGTCAGCCGCCGCCTGGTCCTTTATGGCATGCAATGCCTCATAGAGGCCCTTGCCCACGGAATCGGTACGGTCCTTGAGCATTTCCATCAGTTCGTCAGCGGTCTTTCCCGTGCCGATAATAGGCTCGTCGCCGCTGCCATATAGACACCCGGCCAGGAAGTAGTTTCCACCGCCGTCCGCCTGCTTCTGCTTGTTGGTCGTGTTGGTAACGGCTCCGGATTTGCCCGCGCCCGTAACGGTGCCGACATTAAAGCAATCCTTCATTACGCCGCCCCTCGCAAGGAACATAGATGCTACGCTGGCAACGCCGCCTGCGCAGCCGGCCTCGTCCGTAGCTGTAATCGTGCCCGTATTGCCGCAGCCGGTAATGGCGGGCGCGTTCTTGGCCACAGCCGCTTTACTCACCATTCCGCCGGCCAAACCCACAACACCTGCGGCACTGGAAGCGGCGGTAACATCTGCCTGGTTCAGGCAGTTTACGATGGTGGTTTTTGTCTTGGCCTGGCCTACGATACCGGCGGCATCCTTGCCGGTGGTGATAACGCTGCCGGTCACGGTCAGGTCATGCACCTTGCCGTTGGTGTTCAGCAGGCCGATAAGGCCCTGGTCGTTCTTAGTGCTGCTGATGTAGAGGTTGCGAACGGTATGTCCGTTGCCGCTGAGTTCACCGGCAAAGCCCTTGGTGGTGTCGCCAATGGGCGTCCACAGGTAGCCGGCCAGCTCAATGTCCCCGGTCAGCAGACCCTTGATGTTGTTCTGCGTGCCGCCGTTCACCGTCTGGGCAAACCACGCCAGCTCCGCGCCGGTGCCGATTTGGTATACGCCGCCCTCGTCCTTTGCGGGTTCCTTTGTCTCCTTGCCGTCCCAGGCACCCTCGCCCGCCTTCGCAAGAGGCAGCGCAATGGTCAGCACGCCATCCTTCACCTGGTTCGCACTGGAGGTTTTCAAGGTAAAGGAGCCGGATGCGCAGATATAACCAGCCGCCCGGACATAATAGTGATAGGTGTCATAGGGCAGGTCCTTGTAAATGCCGTTTTCGGCGGTAAACTCCATGCCGTCGCTGTTTGTCAGCGTCGCTGCCGCCCCGTCTATGGCATTGCCGTCCTGATCCTCTGCACAAACACGGACATCATAGGTCAGCTTCTGCACCGGGACAGAGATGTCCATCAAATGGCTGGACAGCATCCGCAGCAGCAGCGCCGCAAAGTTGGTGGGCATGCCCTGGTCCGTCATTTCGTACATGAAGTTGAAGGGGTTGGAGGCGCAATACATATTGCCGGAAATATGTCCGTCGCTCAGCACAAAATTTGCGGAATCCGCGCCGTCTTCAAACTTAATGTCCTTGGGAATGGTGAATTCCACCGCAGCATTGTCCATTTGCGTATACTGCGCGATGCCCGCTCTCAGCCGTTTTCCATCCGCTGTGGTGTAGGTCACATTCAGATCGGTGGGGTTAAATACGCCGGACACCTTGTTGATGCCCCGGTACAGGCCGTCAAAGGTCACCCGCACCTTGCTGCCGGGCATAAAGGGCTCGCCGGGGAGGGAGACATTCTCCATCTTCACCGTGACCGCGGCCACCCGCACCAGGCGATAGCTTACGCCGGTGGAGTCGGTCATGCGGAGGATCACCGTGCCGCCCCTCCCGTTGCCCAGCGTGTTAAAGGCGGACAGGGGCACCACATATTGGCCGCTTTCATCGGCAGAGACCGCCGAGAAGTCCGTCAGCTTGGCTTGCAGGTTTGTGTCGGCAGCCACAAAGGCGTATTCCACCTGGGTGCTGCCGGTGCTGTCCACAGTAAAGTCCAGGGTGGGGGCTGTGTCCTTGTCGTTATAGAACCAGGTATCAAAGCTGTAATCCCACTCAGCGGGGCGGGCAGAGCTGGCCCCGGTCAGCGGATTGTAGCGCACCACAGCGTCCGCCGTGCCGTGCTTGGTGTCCGTACCGGCCACCACGGAAACGGCCACACGCTCGGGATTTGTAGCCGGGAACAGGCCGCACATGGAGCCATGATCCAGTGGGCTTACATCAATGCTGTCATAATAGGTCGCAAGGATCGTGTCCTGGGTGCCGGGAGTCATATCTATCCAGTTGCTGCCGGCATTGCCGCCATTGAGGGCCTTGAAGGTAGCGTTGCCGGAGAGAATATTCCAGTGGAAGTCCGGCTCTACCATGATGTTGGCCACATCGGTGCTGATAAGCTCCCAATAACGGTAGGCGCGCAGGCGGGTCACGCCGTCCAGCACCTTGTATCCGCTGGGATCCAGGTTCACCTGGATGTCCGCCTCGTCCCGGTTGATCACATCCCGACCCAGGTTGCTGAAGTCGTGGGACAGTTTCTGCGTGTTGTCGGGATTGAGGCCATCCGAAAAGGACAGGTGGAAGGTGTATTCGTCCTTTACAATGTCCTTTTGGCCATAGCCGCCGGAGCGCGTCACATGGGTCGCATCGCTGAGCCGCCAGGTGTAGTCATCGCTTCCCGTTTCCTTTTTGATCTCATAAGTAGCCGACTTGGTCCCGTCGCCGTTGTCCTTCCAGTCTACAACGGGGGCAAGGGTTACGGTGTTAAAGTTGTTGCGCTGCAAGTAAAGGTCGAAGGTGGCGTCCGAAGGCACCACATAGGTCACTCTGGCAGGCTTGCCTAAGGTGACCAGATCGGACTGCGCTTCTATGTAGGGATCACAGTAAGGGCCGGCGTTATAGCTGTCATAGCCCGGTATATTGGCGCCGAGATAGATGCTATACAGGCAGCCTCTGCCCACGGCATAGACCATACAGGGAAGATAGGTATAGCCGTCCTTGACATAGGGTGCACCGATCTCCACCTCGCTTTTCATGCTGGGGGCAGCCAGCTCCAGGTGGATGTCTTTAGCGGTAAATTTGCTTCCGTCTTCTTTTATGTTGTCCACACCATAGGACTGGCACAGAATGGGCACCCACTGGCTGCCGCTGGAGCTGGAAACATCCGATGCGGGCATGGGGAACGACAGGGTCATGCCGCCCAGGGCGATGTCGTAGGCTTTGGTCTCCTCATTGTAGCCAAAGGCGCGGTAAGCATAGCGCCCGCTCGCCAAGCTGGTATAGAAGGTCTGATACCCATTGTCGACCACCTTTCCCATGGCCGGGTCATACGCCGTTTCGCCCTCCGGGAGCGTGGAGGTAAAGTTGCTGTAAGCGAAGCAGTTCTTCAGCTCCTCCCCCAGTACCTCGTTGCCGTTCTCGTCCTTTTTAACTTGATACAGCTTGAGGATCGGATAGTTGCCGTTATAGTCCTTGCTGACGGTAAAGGTGTAGTTAAAGGTCGGAGCATCCACCACATGGAGCGTCAGAGTCCATGTGTCCTCGGAGAAGTTCTTGTCATCCACCGTGGCCCGGACCCGGTACATATAGTCTCCCGGCTTACTCTCCAGGATGATGCAGGCCGTACCCGTGTCCCAATACCCCTTTTTCTCATCCAGGTAAGAGAAGTTTTTCATTTCACTCCAGGTCTTTCCGCCATCGGTAGACCGCTGGTAGTAAAAGCTCTCCGTGTAAGCCAGCGGGCGATTTTTCTGGTTATCCCAGAAAATCTTTCCGAAGTGCAGATCGCTCATCATATAGCTCATTCCGGTCTGCACCGTGTCCTCTGCCGTAGGCGAAACGCCCTCGATAAGCGTGGGAACTTTTGTGCCGCTGTCATCCGCCCAAGCCGTGGCCGTGGTCCCCAGCAGGGAGAAGATCATTACCAACGCCATGAGCAGTGACATTGCTCTTTTTTTCATTCTTTTGATTCCTTCTTTCTCGTTTTTTATTATAAACGCCGTACACGGCGATTATTTCCGAACCCGCAAGGGCGATGTGTGCCGTTCCAACCGCCATAATCCCTAATATCTATTATTCACATCCCCCCTGTTTCCCGTCCCCCGGGCCGCACTCTTTGCAGCACGGCCCGGGTCTCGGGAACATGAAAGGAACGACAAATAGCGCAAAATTTTTCTGGAAAGCGGGACGGGAAAGGTCTGCCGTCCTCCCCCGCCCCGGCGGCTTGAAAGATCATCATGCTTTCCATGGAAAGCATGGGGAGCCATGGCTCCCGGCAGCAAAAAAATCACCCGGCCGCCAAAAAGCAGCCGGGTGAAGCAAATTCTATACGACAGCTTCGGCTCCGGAGATGGCGGTGCCCGGGAGCAGCGCCTTGCGTATCTGACTTAGCCGAATAAATCGGCATCACAGTGACCGTCTCGCGGGGCCTCTCACCCCATTCCGCCGCCGGGATAAACCCGGCTCACGCTGTCCCGTTATTCAATTAAATAAATTATACCACGCCCTCTATAGGTTTACAATACCTGCCGGTGGAAATATTGAGAAACGCATATTGCGCCAATTTTAAAAAATTTTCGAAATACCTCCTAAAATAATTGCAAAAGCCGCATTGGGGGCTTCGTTTTTTGGAAGAAGGGGCCATAATGCGTATAGAACAAAGTTGAAATGAAAGATGGAGCTATTTCCCCATCTGATTTAATGTCAAATTGCGTCTGCAGGAGTCCGGCGGACGATTAAAAAGGAAAACACCACAATCGGCGCTTTCCCTTTTTCAAAAAAATCCCATATACAGTAGAAAGCGAAATGGAATGCCGAGCTACGGCACCGTTCGGGTTAGTATACAAAAATATACCTTCCAAAAGGCAGGGTATTTTACATATAAAATTTCAATTTAGGAGGAACTACAAATGATGAACCAGAACGAAAATCTCTTCCGTGCGGAAGAAAATGCGAGAAAGTCTGTTTGGCGGCTTTGGGAAGAAACCGTGCGTCCCGCTTGGGAGGCGGAGGTTATACCGAAGCTCAAGGAACAGGCGGAAGCCGAATGGAATGCGCAACAGGAAGCGGAATTCAAGAATTGGGCAGAGGAGGAGTGGCAGAATCGGCTGTTTATGCGGCAGGAAGGGCGCGATGACCGGGTATACTTCCCGGATCCTTCGGAGCCGTGGGACTTTACCGCTCCGGAAATCACGCAGTGGATGAAAGAGCAGAAGCAGCTGGAGAAAGAGAAAGTGGAATGGCTGGCGCAAGCCAAGCAGCAATGGGTTCCCACGAGAGACCCTGCGGTGATATGGGCGCTGCGGAAGAAGTATCGGGTCAGGCTGGAGAGCCTGGCCGAGGCGGAGTTCTCCACCTTTATAGGTCGACTGGCGGCGCACTATTGCGCCGGAGATGAAAATTCGGATCAGAAGCTGTAACGGAAAAACACCGACGAATTCTTTGATGAAGCAAAGAAAAAATGCGCCCCGCTGCGGATCGGCGGAGCGCACATCCTGTATCCGACGGGCGGCAAAAGCTGCCCGTCGGACGCAGGGTGTCCCGATAAGGGTATGGATGGTTATTTTCAAAGAAAATAACCATCCATCGGGATTTATCGGGATTTTGTATCGGTTATTTGGAAGTGAGCGTGCCGCAAAATGAGAGCGGTACAGCGTGAAAACCCTTCCCCACCGAAATGATCCAAATGCACACCGTGCCGCTCTTCGGTCAGAGAGCGGCGAATCAAAACCCCCGGGTCAGGGGCGATGTGCATGGGTGTCCTGGACGCCCTCCCACAAGGGAAAAGCTGCCTGCAGCACCGCGGTTGACCCGTTGAACACGGATGGCGGCTCGTCGGAGGCCGCAGCAGCGGCCCTGTAGGCCGAACAGGACGCTGCATTCCGTTGAATCCTTAAATGCGAGGGGGTGAGCCTATGGGCGGGCGAGGAGAAAAGCTATACGCCGTTATGTGCCGTAACGCCATGGCAGCGGAGAACAAGGCCGGCGGGAAGCTGTCCAACCATGTCAGCATCAAGGCGTACAAGGCGAATATTCGGAAATTTTGTGGCTTTGCAGAGAAGAAGGGCATCGTGCGGCAGGGGCATATTGAGCGGGCGGGATACAGCGCGCAAACCCTGCTGCAGGAGTACGCAGACAAGCTGAAGGAGCAGGGCTATTCGGCGCAAACCATCCACACCTACCTGGCACCGGCCTGCAAGGGGCTGGGCGTGGGGATGCACCAAATCTCCATGCCCAAGCGGATGTCCGCTGCCATGAGTAAGAACACCCTTCGGCGGCAGAACGCCGTGGGCGAGGCGCAGCGGGATGATCCCCGCTTTCAGCGGATCGTGCAGTTTGCCGCCGTTGTGACCGTCCGCCCGCAAGCCATGGTGCGTCTGACCGCCGACAATCTGGTGACGGATGACAACGGTGACACGCTGATCTCCGTGCGGGACAAGGGAGGCAAGCTCTCTCAGCAGCTCGTGCTTCCCCACGAGGTAGAGTTCGTCCGGTATACCCTGACCCACGACGCCGAGGGGCGTCCTTTGGCGGCGGGAGAGAAGCCCTTTAGTCGAAAGGATTTGGGCAAGATCGCGTACAGCGGGTTTCGGTGTCGGCGTGCGCAGGAGCTGGAGCTGCATTTTGAGAAGCTGTTTAACGGCTGGACGTCCATGCCGTCCCGGACACCGCAGCAGCGCATGGAGCGGCAACATGCCGCAGAGCTGGCCGCCGCCCGACGGCAGGAATGGGTGGATAAAATCTGCCGCAAGTGGAACGAGAGCCATCCCAAGGCCACGGAGAGCCAGCGCAATGCATACAGGGCGCGGCTGGAGAAGCCCTCCCGCATTTTCATCCGGGGCGGCAACCTGGAGCGGGCGGAGGCACTGGGGCGGCCTGTGTCCTACGACCGGGTGGCCTGTCGCATCGTGTCAGTGTATGCCCTGTCCCATTGGGAGGACGAGAGCACGATCAGAAATTATTTGACGAAGTAAAAGTTCTCCGATTCCCACACACAACTGTTGATGTTTTGCAATTTGTCTGGCATAATGAAGTCGAGGTGAGAGCAATGCTGATCGATTCTATTGTGCAAAGGGAAGCTGTGCGCACCGAAACGGGAGCAGAAATCCACTCATAAGCTGTTCGATGTGCTGGATACGGTCAAAGAAGAAAGAACGGGAAAAATCGAATTTCGCGATGTGTAAGGACGGGAGACTGTGAGCAAGGAAACCGTCTTTTCGGTGTTTTGCATTGAGAGCTATAAGGCGTACAGGTCTCTGACTGGCTGGCAAACGGCGGAGCTGTTTCGCCGTTACGGCGTGTTTGACTATCTGCGGGAGTTTTACGATGTTCTCCATACCACCGGGTATCAATACATTAACCGCGACATCGATATCTATCTGAAGTCGCGGAACGCCGTGATCCCGGCACGACAAACGGACTCCCTACCCCATGCGGGTTTCGCGCGAGGCGATGCCGTATAGGGCGATCATGTGCAAACAACAATGTCAATATCGGCATATTTTCTTTCTGTTGACCAAACCGTAAAAATGCAATATAATTCTGTTGTAACCAGAGACAGGAGGTGTCACAGAATGAGCCAAAATCATATCCCATTAGCCAAGCAGCAAAAGAGCGAACTGCGCAACCTCTGTGGAACTTTTGAAGCCGAAGGCATTACTATCCGCCGCTCCACCCGAAATAATCTGGAGCGCATTGCCAGCGGGCAAGCCACCTATCAGCAGGTGCTGCAGGAGCTTCGGCAAAAATATGCAGGCAGGGGATGACTATGTTCTCCAGATACGATGTTTACACCACTGTACAGTCTATTTACTGCTACCCGGACACGGATGTTCTGAAAAACAGGCTGAACATTCAGGACAGAGATGAGCTGAAGCAAGCCGAAGAGGAATTCTCCGCCGTCCGGCAGCTTGCGCTGCTGCGGCAACCACTGCAAGGGCGTTTCACCAAATCCCATCTGAGGCGGATCCACCGTTTTCTGTTCGGGGATATTTACCCCTTTGCCGGACATTTCCGCCGGGAGCAGATCAGCAAGGGTAACACACTCTTTTATCCGCCCGATATGATTGAACGCGAGCTGGAGCGGATTTTCCGTCGGATCCACGCCGATGAAATGCTGGCGGAAAAGGATCCACAGCAACAGACCCAAAATCTATCCTGGGTCATGGCAGAGCTGAATATCATCCACCCTTTCCGGGAGGGCAATGGCCGCAGTATCCGTGAGCTGATCCGCTGCATGGCACTGCATTACGAACTGCGCCTGAATTGGGGCAACACCGACAGAGGCACACTGCTCAAGGCTGCCGTTGCATCTGTAGAAGATGATATGGCATTCTGCGCCGTTCTGCAGCAGTGCAGGGAATCGATTGAATAACTAAAGGAATATACGCAAGCAAAAACAGGGAAACAGATCCTCATGGATCTGTTTCCCTGTTTTTTTGTTAGAACGACAGCTCTGCTTCCTCTACCACCTTGCCGCTTTCATGACTTGCCAGCTCTCAGCGTTCATGGACTGAGACACAGCAACGCTAGCCTAATGATTAACAATGGATTTGATGTAAAGGCTATCTCGGAACATCTTGGGCATTGTAATACGGCTATTACCTCTGATATTTATACTCATATTTTCAAGGAGTATAAGGCTAAGATGGCTGAAAGTATCGAAAATGACCTCATTTAAGCAATAGAACGGCACGAATTGTAAATTTTCGTGCCGTTCTATTGCTTTTCCTGTTTTTTGTGTTAAAATAGTAAAACAGTTAGCTTACTTATGTTTTTTTTGGAGGTGATTGAGTGGCAAAAAAAGAATACGCAGAAGGGAGCTTCGGCGCATATTTCGTAAAGCTTATTAAAGACCATGAATATTCACAAGCGAAATTTGCTTCGGATTTAGGTGTGTCGAAAACATATCTGTTCGATGTGTTTAATGGACGAGTAAAGCCACCCACCCCCGATATGCAAGACCGCATTGTTGAGCTTTTACGCCTGACTGATGATGAGAAGAATGATTTTTACAGTAAGGCGGCTGATGGGCGGCATGAGCTACCCAAAGATATTGTCGAGTATCTTACAGATAATCAAGCTGAGATTGATGGTCTCAGAGAAAGAATGAGGGCGTAATTATGGCAAACGAAGCAAAAACCTATGCTATTTTCCGAGACATGCTTAGAAGCAAAGGTTATTATGATGATAAAGATGTTGTAGTAGAAGAACAGAAAAGTGATAACGCTAAAATTGACAAACTGTTAAAGAATGCGTCTAAAAAGGGAAACAAGAACGGATATCCCGACTTCATTCTGTATTCAAAAGCCTATCCTGAACTGATTATTGTAGTTGAGGCTAAGGCTGACATTAACAAACACGAAAGTGAAACACGGGACAACTACGCCGATTATGCGGTTGATGGTGCTTTGTTGTATGCTTCTTTCTTGTCAAAAGAGTTTGATGTTCTTGCTATAGGTATTAGTGGCGAAGAAGAACACCGCTTTAAGATGTCCCATTATCTTCATCTGAAAGAAGACAAAAAGGCATATCCCCTTTTTGATGATATCATCTTAACTGTAAAAGAGTATTTTGACGGTATCAATCAGAGTAACTATAAGTTTAATCAAGATTACGCAAAATTGATTGCCTACACAAAAACTCTGAACGAGACACTTCACGCAAAGAAAATCAAGGAGTCTCAGCGTGCTCTGCTCATAAGCGGTATTTTGATTGCGTTGAAAGACAGAGCATTTAAGGACGGATATAAGAAACACGAGAAAGTAACGCAGCTGGTAAAGGCTCTCTATACCGCCATAGATGGTCAATTATCAAGTGGCGATATCCCTCAGAGAAAAATAGATGTTTTAACACAGGCATTTGGCTTTGTTAAGACAAATCCCGCACTGACTGATGCGAAAACAGGAAAGAAGTTCCTTGAAGACCTTATTGACGAAATTGACCGAGAGATAAACGGTTTCATGGTCACACACCAGTATGTAGATACAGTTAGCCAGTTTTACATAGAGTTTTTAAGATACGCCAACAATGATAAGGGTCTTGGTATTGTATTAACTCCACCACATATTACAGACTTATTCGCAGAATTGGCTGGTGTTGATAAAAACAGCGTAGTATTGGACAACTGTTGCGGTACAGGTGGATTTTTGATTAGTGCTATGAAGCGTATGCTTATCGATGCCAAAGGCAACCAAGCTAAAGAAAAAGACATCAAGGGAAAACAGTTAATCGGTATCGAATTCCAAGATGATATTTATACGCTCCTTATTTCCAATATGATTATTCACCGAGACGGCAGGACAAACATTTATTGGGGAGATTGCTTTAAGGAAATTGATGATGTGAAGAAGAATTTCAAGCCAACAGTTGGTCTTCTGAACCCCCCATATAAAACCAAGGCATCAGATATCGAAGAATTTGAGTTTATCCTAAATAATCTTGATGCGTTGGAACCTGGCGGTACCTGTATCGCAATTATTCCTATTAGCTGTGTCATTGAAAAAACAACTATTGCAGAAAATCTCAGAAAGAGAGTATTGGAAAAACACACCCTTGAAGCCGTACTCTCGATGCCTGAGGAACTGTTCCACAATTCAAAAGTCAATACAGTTACTTGTGCTGTGATTATGACTGCTCACAAGCCTCATCCTAAGGGTAAGAAAACATGGTTTGCGTATTGTCGTAATGACGGTTTTGTAAAAATGAAAAACAAGGGGCGTATTGACGCTAACCACACATGGGACGACATTCGAGAAAAATGGGTATCTGCGTTTAGAAACCGTGAGGTAATTGACAAGTTTAGTCTCATGCGTGAGGTAAGCGAAAAAGACGAATGGTGCGTTGAAGCCTATCTCGAAACTGATTATGATGAATTTACTTTTGAGGACTATGAAACGACGGTCAAAAAATATCTCATGTTTAATTTCATGGATATGACTGGTATGGCAGGAGGTGACGAGGAGAATGAAGACCTGTAAAGTTAGTGATTTGTTTTGGGTCAATTATGGCGTAAATCTTGAACTAAACGCTTTAGAGCAAGATATGAACGGCATAAACTTTGTATCACGAACCTCTAATAATAATGGCGTATCTGCTAAGGTCAAGCGAATTAGTAGTGTTGAGCCTCTTCCAGCAGGAACTATTACTGTAGCTGGTGGTGGCTCCGTGATGGAAACATTCTTACAGATGGCACCTTATTATTCGGGACGAGATTTATACTATTTAACTCCTAAAGTTGCTATGAGCAATGAAGTGAAGTTATACTATTGTCATTGTCTTCGCTCAAACAAATATAAGTTCTCATATGGCAGACAGGCAAATGTCACACTACGAGATTTACAAATACCTGCCTTGGATAGCATTCCTGACTATGTTCATTCAATGTCCATAAAAGACTACGGAGAAGCTCTGATAAAGCAAACAGAGTTTCCCGAAGATAGTTCTAATTATCCATTGAATACAAAGTCTGTACCTTTAGACAAATTATTCATTGTTGAGAACGGAATAGCTTCTTCACAAGTTATTAGAAGTAAAATCAAGGAAAGCGAAAATTGGGTGCCATACATTAGACCATCATATAGACAAGAAACCAGCATAGATGCCTTTGTTAATAAGAAACTTGTACCCGATGAAAAAGTATTTCCTGCTGGAACACTCTATGTTTCGACTGATGGTCAAGGCAGTCACACTTTTTCCTATGTTTCCACTTTTGAATTTGTTCCCAATAGCAATGTTTCGGTTCTGATACCTCGACGAAATATGAGCTTACAGGAAAAACTATATTATGCTCACTGCATAACGAACAATAGGTATAAATTCTCATATGGAAGAAAACCTAAAGGTGATAGATTAAAAGCCGTGCTTGTTCCTGAATACCCACCCAAATATGTCACAGATTATACCATTGATAAAGTGGTAAATAGTTTTTCTGAGGTTTTAGATGTGGTGTGAGTTTGGTGCTAATTTGGTGCAACATTCTATGCGACAGCACAAAAAATATCAAACGATATTCGATTACACCCCCATAATATCCCACGATATGAGCGTTATACACGATGTAAAACACCATTAAACACCAATGCAAAAACTCTAAGCGCTGATCCGACGCGATTTTACAACAAAAAAGGCTCAAAAGCCCCGGAAACACATGGTTTCCGGGGTTTCTTAGTATATCAAAGTGTCTCTCAGGCTGCCAGTGCATAATTTGTCCGTCTATGACGGACAAATTATGCACGCAGCAGACTGTGCGCCTTTTGTCGGAAAAACCCGGAGGGGTTTTCCGCAGCCTCAGTCCCCCGTCTCCCGGCGGAAGCCGAAGCCGGCCACCTCCGTGGTGGGCAGGGAAAAGGCAATGGACTGGGCCGGGGAATCGGGTCCGGCCTTTTCCAAAATGGAGCGCATGATCTCCGCCTTCTGCTCCGCCCGGGCCACGATAAGCACCACTTCCTTCTCCTGGGCGATGGTGATGTTATAAAACTTCTTCACCTGCTCATCGCCGGTGCCCTTTCCGTGGAGCACCGTGCCGCCCCGGGCTCCGGCGGCCCGGGCCGCGTCCATAACCAGGTCGCTCTGGCCCTGGCTGGCGATGACCACGATCAGCTCATAGGCGAAATTCAACTCCGGCTTATATTTCCCCGAGCCGACCTCCGCGCCTTTCAAAAATTCCATGGTTTTACCTCCTCCTACGCTTTTCATGGGTACGGCAATGACAATGCCGTGGCCGGGCACGCCCAGGTGCAGGCGCTCCCGCTGGCCCTCAATAAAGGCCTTGGTTTTTTCCTCTGTGGCCGCCGAGAGCATCACCCGCTTTTCGTTGGACTCAATGCCCAGGAAGTCCAGCATACTCTGGATGGCCGTGCCATATCCCAGGAGCGTGACATTCAGCGGCAGAGCCAGCTCCTCCGTCAGCTCCTCCAGCCGGGGCAGCGCCTCCGGCGTAACGATGGAAATTACATAATTCATGCCGGTTCCTCCCACAGCTCAATAATATCGCAGTCACCATAGCTCTCCAGCTCCCGGGTGACCTTCCGGGCCTTGCGCTGGTAGTAAAAGCCCACCACCTGAATGGACAGCAGCGGCATCATTGCCACCATTGCCACAATGCCGAAGGCATCGGTGAGCACATTGCCGCCCAGGGCGATGCTCACGCCCATCATAAATTGCAGCATAAAGGTCGCCGTCATGGGGCCGGAGGCCACGCCGCCGGAGTCAAAGGCGATGGCCGTGTAAATATCCGGCACGAAGAACGACAGGCCCAGGGCGATGGTATAGCCCGGCACCAGGAACCACAGCAGCGAGACGCCCGTCACCACCCGCAGCATGGCCAGGCCCATAGCCAGGGCAATGGCCACCGACAGGCTCACCTTGATAGCCTTGCCGGGGATAGCGCCGGCGCTGACCTCCTCGATCTGCTTTTCCAGCACCGCCACCGCAGGCTCTGCCGAGATGATGAACCAGCCCAGCAGCGCCGCCAGGGGAATCAGCAGCCACTCCAGAGAACTGCTGACCAGTGCCGCGCCCAGCTCTGCGCCCAGGTTGGAAAAGCCCACATTCACGCCCGTAAGGAACAGCACCAGCCCCACATAGGTATACACGATACCCACGAAAATTTTGCCGAAGCTGCGCGTATTCATGCGGAACACAAACAGCTGGAACAGCAGGAAGATGCCCACAATGGGCAGCATGGCTATGGCCATCTCCTTCATATACAACGGCAGCTCCTGCATAAAGGCCGTGCCGATGCCGGTGGTGCTGTCAAAATGCACCGGCGTAATGGCCGCCGCCTCGCCGCTGCCGCTGCTGAAAAAGCCCAGCAGCAGCACAGACAGGATGGGCCCGATAGAGCACAGGGCCACCAAGCCGAAGCTGTCGGCCTCCGCCTTACGGTCGCTTCGCACATGGGAGATACCTACGCCCAGGGCCAGGATGAACGGCACCGTCATGGGCCCCGTGGTCACACCGCCGGAGTCAAAGGCAATGCACAGGAATTCCCTGTCCGTAAAGGTCGCCAGGGCAAACACGGCTATGTAGCACCCCAGCAGCACCCACCGCAGGTTGATGCCGTAGAGGATACGCACCACGCACACCGCCATGAAAAAACCCACGCCGATGCCCACCGCCGCCAGGAGAACGGACTTGTCGATGTTGGGCACGGTGTCCGCCAGAACCTGCAGGTCCGGCTCCGCCACCGTCACCGCCACCCCCAGAGCAAAGGCCACCAGCAGGATGACCGGCAGCTTATTGGTCTTGGTCAGGGCCGTACCGATCTTGTTTCCGATAATGGTCATGGACCGCTCCGCGCCCAGGGAGAAAAGGCCCATACCCACCACGATCATCAGCGCGCCGATGAGAAAGGTCAGCAGCAGCGTGGGCTGCATGGGCACCAAAAACAGGCACAGCAGCGTCACGATGATGATAATGGGCAGCACCGACACCAGAGACTCCCTTATTTTCTCCGTAAGGAGGGTGCGGGTTTTTTCCATGTGTGCTTTTCGCTTTGCTTTGGATCTACTCAACAATTTGATTCCTCGCCTTCCTTTAATTATAAATTATTATACATCGTCCGTTTTATCCACCAGGTCCGCAATGTCCCAGAGCTGGCAGTCCAGCGCGCAGCAGATGCGCACCAGCATTTGGGTGGATACCGGCTGGTCGTGCTGGAGCTTGAAGTAGGTGGACTGGCTGATGCCCGCCTTCTCCCGCAGGTCGTGGCCCTTCAGGTCCCGGTCGATCATCAGCTTAAAGAGCTTTTTGTAGCAGATCTTCTTTTGCATGACTGCCCCTCCGCATCTCTTTTTTATTTAATATAACATTAAAGTATTCAAAACGCAATAGTTACATCCCGATTTGAATATTTTTTACGGTTTATTAACATCTCCCCCTCCGCCAGGGCTTCGGTGCCATAGACCAGTGCTGGCTTCTATATTATCCGTCCAAAACGGGATAATTGTTTGCATATAGAATAAAAGTGTGGTATACTTTAGTATCTATTTGCAAACACTTACTGCATAGAAAGGAAGTTTTTAGATATGGGCCTGCTTACCAAGATTTTCGGTACATACAGCGACCACGAGCTGAAAAAAATCTATCCCATTGCCGACAAGATCGAGGCACTGGAGGAGGAGTATAAAGCCCTCACCGATGCCCAGCTTCAGGCAAAGACCGCCGAGTTTAAGGAGCGGCTGAAAAATGGAGAGACCACCGACGACATTCTCCCCGAGGCCTTCGCCACCGTCCGGGAGGCAGCGGACCGGGTGCTGGGACTGCGTCCCTACCGGGTGCAGCTTATCGGCGGCATTGTGCTGCATCAGGGCCGCATCGCCGAGATGAAGACCGGCGAAGGTAAAACCCTGGTGGCCACCCTCCCCGCCTACCTCAACGCCCTTACCGGCCAGGGGGTACACATCGTCACCGTCAACGACTATCTGGCCAAGCGTGACTCGGAGTGGATGGGCAAGGTCCACCGCTTCCTGGGTCTTTCCGTGGGCCTTATCATCCACGACCTGACCAAGGCCCAGCGCCAGGCCGCCTACGCCGCCGACATCACCTACGGCACCAACAACGAGATGGGCTTTGACTATCTGCGTGACAATATGGCCCTCTACGCCAGCGAGCAGGTCCAGCGGGGCCACCACTTCGCCATCGTGGACGAGGTGGACTCCATCCTCATCGATGAAGCCCGCACCCCCCTTATTATTTCCGGCATGGGGGAAAAGTCCACCCAGCTTTATGACCAGGCCGAGCAGTTTGCCGCCCGCCTCAAGAAATATGTGGTCACCGAGACCGACGACAAGGCCGAGGAGGATCCTGCCATCGACGCGGACTATGTGGTGGATGAAAAGGCCAAAACCGCCACCCTCACCGCCCGGGGCATTGCCAAGGCCGAAGAGTTCTTCGGTCTGGAGAACCTCTCCGACCCCGAAAACAGCACCATTGCCCACCACATCAACCAGGCCATCAAGGCCCACGGCACCATGAAGCGGGATGTGGACTATGTGGTCAAGGACGGGGAAATCATCATCGTGGACGAGTTCACGGGCCGCCTGATGTTTGGCCGCCGCTACTCCGAGGGTCTGCACCAGGCCATTGAGGCCAAGGAGCATGTGTCCGTCCAGCGGGAGAGCAAGACCCTGGCCACCATCACCTTCCAGAACTATTTCCGCCTGTATAACAAGCTCTCCGGTATGACCGGTACGGCCCTGACGGAGGAGGAGGAATTCTCCACCATCTACAAGCTGGACATCGTGGAGATCCCCACCAACCGCCCCGTTATCCGTATCGATAATGAGGACTCGGTGTATAAGACCGAAAACGGCAAGTATCGGGCCGTGATCCGGCAGATCAAGGCGTGCCACGAGAAGGGCCAGCCGGTGCTGGTGGGTACGGTTTCCATCGAGAAAAACGAGCTGCTGGGCAAGCTTCTGACCCGGGAGGGCATCAAGCACAATCTTTTGAACGCCAAGAACCACGAGAAGGAAGCGGAGATCGTGGCCCAGGCCGGTAAATTCGGCGCCGTCACCGTGGCCACCAACATGGCAGGCCGTGGTACGGATATTATGCTGGGCGGCAACGCCGAGTACCTGGCCAAGACAGACCTGCGCAAGGCGGGTATGTCCGATGAGCTCATCGCCGAGGCCACCGGCTACGCCGAGACCGAGGACGAGGAGATTCTTAATGCCCGGAAGCTCTTTGCCGAGAAGCTCCGCCAGCACAAGGAGGAGATCGCGGGCGAAGCGGACCGGGTGCGCCAGGCCGGCGGCCTGTTCATCATCGGCACCGAGCGCCACGACTCCCGCCGTATCGACAATCAGCTCCGTGGCCGTGCAGGCCGTCAGGGGGACCCCGGCGAGACCCGGTTTTACATCTCTCTGGAGGATGACCTCATGCGTCTGTTTGGCGGCGAGCGGGTCACCAGCATGATGGAGCGGCTGAATATTGACGAGGATACCCCCATCGAGCAGAAGTTCCTCACCCGGGCCATCGAGCAGGCCCAGACCACCGTGGAGTCCCGGAACTTCCAGGCCCGTAAGTCCGTGCTGGAATATGACGATGTGATGAATAAGCAGCGGGAGATCATCTATGACCAGCGCAAGCAGGTGCTGGACGGCCTGGATGTGAAGAACATCATCATGAACATGATGAATACCTCCATCTCCCACCTGGTGGCGGAGCATTTCGCCGAAAACGACCATCTGGATGCCGCCTCCTGCCGGGAGCTGCTGCGTCAGGTGGAGGGCCTGTACTTCCCCAAGTTCACTGTCCGCTTTACCGACGAGGAGCTGAAGGAAAAGACCGCCGCCGATGTCACCGAGGCCTTTACCGCCGCGGCCGCCGCCTACTACGAGCAGAAGGAGCAGGCGTTCACCTCCCCCGTCATGCGCGAGGTGGAGCGTGTGGTGCTGCTGCGGGTGGTGGATGAATACTGGATGGACCACATCGACGCCATGGCCGACCTGCGCCAGGGCATCCGCCTGCGGGCCTATGCCCAGACCGATCCCATCATCGCCTATAAGAAGGAATCCCTGGATATGTTCGAGGAGATGATCTCCGCCATCCAGTCCGAAACCGTGCGTCGGCTCTACTCCGTGCGCATCAAGAAGGACGAGGAAATCAAGCGTGAGCGGGTGGCCAAGGCCACCGGCGAGAGCGTCGGCGGCGACGGCACCGTGAAAAAGCAGCCCCGCCGGGTGCAGAAGATCGGGCGGAATGACCCCTGCCCCTGCGGCTCCGGCAAAAAATATAAGAACTGCTGCGGACGGAACGCGTAAAAATTCCATCTCGCTTATACCCTGTCATTGCGAAGCCAGTGCGCACACTGGCTGTGGCAATCCGTACCCCTGCGGCTCCGGCAAAAAATATAAGAACTGCTGCGGCAGAAATGCATAAGCAATAATTCGTAGGGGCCGATGTAGGCATCGGCCCGCCCCGCAGGCACCCCTTGCAGCCCATCCGTAGGGGCGGACGACTCTGTCCGCCCGCCGGACCCTGTACCGCATTTCTTACCCTGTCATTGCGAAGCCAGTGCGCACACTGGCTGTGGCAATCCGTACCCCCCCACTCATCTTCCCCCTTTTAAGGAGTCCCGTCATGTCCTTTCTCACCCATCAAAATAACGACCTGCTGTGGCTGTCCAGCTCTCTGCTGGACGGTGCGCCGGTGCGTCACGGCTTCTCCACCCGGTTAGGCGGCGTCAGCCCCGCCCCCTGGGACAGCCTGAACCTGGGCATCAGCCGGGGCGACAGCGACGAAAATGTGCGGGAGAACTATCGCCGGTTCTGCGCCGCTGTGGGGGTGACGGCAGAGAGCACTGTTTTCACCCAGCAGACCCACTCGGAAAACATCCGTCTTGTCACGGCGCAGGACGCCGGAAAGGGCCTGCTCCGCCCTCGGGACTACACGGAGGTGGACGCCCTCATCACCGACACCCCCGGTCTTTCCCTGGTGGTCTTTTCCGCCGACTGCGGCACCATCCTGCTCTATGACCCGGTGCATCGGGCTATTGGGGCCGTCCACGCAGGCTGGCGGGGTGTGGCAGCGGGCTTGGTCGCCAAAACTGCCCTGAAAATGCACGATACCTTCGGCACGGAGCTGGGAGACCTGCTCTGTGCCTTGGGCCCGGCCATCGGCCCGTGCTGCTTTGAAACGGACGACGATGTTCCCGCCGCCATGCACGACGCCCTGGGCGCCCAGGCCGATCCCTTCCTGACCCGCCGGGGTGCCAAGTGGCACATTGACCTCAAGGCGATCAACGCCCACTGGCTGAAGAGCCTGGGCGTGCGTCACATTGACATTTGCCCCCACTGCACCGCCTGCCGCCAAGACCTGTACTGGTCCCACCGCAAGGTGGGCAATGCCCGGGGCGCGCAGATCGCCCTGCTGGCGCTGGAGGACCCGCTATGAAGATAAAACGCCTGCTTTCCCTGCTGCTGGCTCTGGGTATGCTGCTGACCCTGCTGGGGTGCAGCGGAACCGACGCCGATGCCGATTCCAACGAAATATATAACGAGCTTGCCGACTACTATAAGCAAAAGGAGAAGAATAAAAGCACCACCATCTCCTCCTTTTCCCTGCCCTATCTCCAGGGTCTGACCCTGGACCCTGTCACCTGCGCGGACGGTACCCAGCAGGACATCGGCCAGCTCCTCTACGAGGGCCTGGTGCGCCTGAGCCTGACCCTGGAGCCGGAGCCGGTTTTGGCCGAGTCCTGGAGCTATGACGCCGCCAGCTATACCTGGACCATTTCCCTGCGCAGCGGCGTCACCTTTTCCGACGGGTCGGCCTTCACCGCCTCGGACGCGGTGGCCACTCTGCGCCGGGCCCAGTCCTCGGCCCGGTACGCCGGACGGCTGAGCCAGGTCTCCTCCATTTCCGCCAGCGGCTCTCAGGCCCTTACCATCCGTCTCAGCCGCCCCAATTCCTCTTTTCTCTCCCTGCTGGATATTCCCATTGTAAAGTCCGGCACCGAGGGGCAGCTGGTGCCCACCGGCACCGGGCGCTACACCTATATGGCCGCCTCCGGCTCCGAGGGGGCGTATCTCACTGCAAACACCGCCTGGTGGCAGCAGCAGAAGCTCCCCATGGACCGGATCAATCTCTACACCTGCAAAAACAGCGACACCGTTTCCTACGCCTTTTACGCCCGGGAGGTGCAGCTGCTGCGCTGCGACCTATCCAATACCGCCTCCACCGGCACCGTGTCCTCCGCTGACTTCACCGATGCGGACACCACCGTTCTGCACTACCTGGGCTTCAATACCACCCGCGCCCCCTTCAACAATGCCGACCTGCGCCGGGCCGTGAGCCTGGGTATCGACCGTGCCGGCTGCGTCAGCTCCTTCCTCATGGGCCACGGCACGGTGACCCAGCTCCCGGTGAACCCCGCCTCCCCCCTCTATCCCAAGAGTCTGGACGCCGTCTATTCCCCGGATAGCTTCACCTCTGCCGTCACCGCCGCCGGCTTCGGCAGCGGCTCGGAGCCCGTGTCCGTGACCCTGCTGGTGAATTCCGAGAACGCCCATAAGCAGAGTGCCGCTGCGAAAATCGCCGCCGCCCTCAGCACCTCCGCCCTGCGTGTTACCGTGGAGGCTGTGCCCTGGAGCGACTTTGTCTCCCGGCTGAAAAGCGGCCGCTTCGATCTCTACTACGGCGAGTATAAAATGACCGCCGACTGGGACCTGACGGACCTGCTCTCGGCCTCCGGCGCCAACAACTACGGCCGCTTTAACGACGCCGATTTCGCCGCCCTGCTCACTGCCGAGCGCAGCGCCACAGGCGACGGGCACACCGACGCTTCGGCCAAGCTGTACGAGGCCTTCTGCCGGCAGACGCCCATCGCGCCCATCTGCTTCGCCCGCAGCTCCATTCTCACCACCTCCGGAGCCATAGAGGGGCTCACCCCCTCCCTCACCGATCCGTTTTACAATCTGCAGGATTGGACCATCCATTTTTCCTGATTATTTTCCCTATACAAATGATAAAAAAGGAGGCTCCCATGATGAAGCAAACAACCGCATTGGAATCTGTTTTGCGTGCTGACGGCCTGCTGCTGCAGGGTATTGGCCGAAATGTGGACATTCTGGGTATCAGCAATGACTCCCGCACCGTCAAACCCGGTGACCTGTTCATCTGCAAGGGCTACGGCTTTAAGCCCGAGTACCTGGCCAAGGCCCAGGAGGCCGGAGCCGTGTGTTACCTGGCCCAGGAGAAGCTGGAGAGCGATCTGCCCGCCATTTTGGTCCGCGATGTGCGCAAGGCACAGAGCCTGGCCGCCCAGTGGTTCTATGACTACCCCTCCCGTGCCTTTACCCTGGTGGGCATCACCGGCACCAAGGGAAAAACCACCACCACCTATATGACCCGCGCCGTTATGGACGCTGTGACCGGTACCAAGACCGGCCTTCTCTCCGGCATGGAGCATGACCTGGGCGGTGAGGTGACCTACACCCATCTGACCACCCCCGAGTCTCTGGAAATGCAGCAGCTCTTTGCCGAGGCCCGAGAGCGCAAGCTGCCCGTGGTCACCGCCGAGATCAGCAGCCAGGCCTACCAGGTCCACCGCACCTACGGCCAGCACTTCCGCTACGGCATTTTCCTGGACATCGGCCCCGACCACATCTCCGCCCATGAGCATCCCACCATGGAGGACTACCTCAAGTGCAAGGAGGCCCTGCTGGAAAATTCCGACACCGCCATTATCGTCCGCAGCACGGACTATTTTGACCATGTGCTTGCCGCCGCCCAAAAGGCCGGGCGCACCCTTGTAGTGGGCATGGCCGAGGACGGCGAGAGCGACTATACCGCCTCGAATGTACAGAAGCTCCCCCGGGGCTATGCCTTCACCGTCACAGAAAAGGCCACCGGCCGCCAAGACATTTATAAGGTGGGTATGGACGGCCTTTTCAATATTGAGAATGCCCTCACGGCCATTGCCGTGGGCCGGGACATGGGCGGCGACCCCGCCGTTATCTCCGCCGCTCTGGAGCATCTGGTGGTGCCGGGCCGGGCGGATGTGATGGAGGGCGCGGGCCTGAAGATCTTCATCAACTATATGCACAACGGCATCAGCTGCCAGGCGGTGCTGAAGGCCCTGAAAAAGGACTACCCGGATAAGTTCGTCACCGTGGTCATCGGCGTGGCCGGCCAGCGTTCCCCCGCTCGTATTCAGGGCGTGGGCGAGGCCTGCGGCCGGTACGCCGACCGTGTGTTCTTCACCGCCGACGACCCGGACCTGGAGGACCCCCGGGACATCGACACCCGCCTTGCCCATGCCGCGGCGGACGGAAAGGCGGAGGTCATCATCGAGCCGGACCGCGTCATCGCCGTAGAGCGCGCTCTGCGGGAGGCCCCGGTAGGTTCCGTGGTGGTGCTGGGGGGCAAGGGCGACGAGGACACCCAGCGGGTAAACGGCGTCTATGTCCACTATGAGTCCGACCCGGTCATCGCCAAGCGCGTGGTGGCCGAGCTGGAAAACGAGAGATAAAAAGGAGGGCCTGCCTGTGAGCCGTGCCGACGAGATTTTTAAGGCCAACTGCCGCGACATTCTGGAAAACGGCGTTTGGGATACCGACCTGGCCGTGCGCCCCCACTGGGAGGACGGCACCCCCGCCCACACGGTGAAAAAGTTCGGCCTTGTAAACCGCTATAATTTGCAGGAGGAGTTCCCCATTCTGACCCTCCGCCGCACCTATTTCAAAACCTGTATCGACGAGCTTCTGTGGATCTGGCAGCAGAAGTCCAATAATATTCACGACCTCCGTGGCCACATTTGGGACAGCTGGGCCGACGAAAACGGCTCCATCGGCAAGGCCTACGGCTACCAGCTCTCCGTAAAGCACCACTACCCCGAGGGGGACATGGATCAGGTGGATCGGGTGCTCTACGACCTGAAGCACAATCCTGCCAGCCGCCGCATCCTTACGAATATTTACAATTTTCAGGACCTGCACGAGATGGCCCTCTACCCCTGCGCCTACTCCATGACCTTCAATGTCTCCGGCCGCACCCTCAATGCCATTTTGAACCAGCGCAGCCAGGATATGCTGGCCGCCAACAACTGGAATGTGGTGCAGTACGCGGTGCTGGTCCATATGCTGGCCCAGGTGTCGGGTCTGGAGGCCGGGGAGCTGGTCCATGTCATTGCCGATGCCCATATCTATGACCGCCATGTGCCCATTATCCAAAAAATGCTGGAAAAGGAGCCCCGTCCGGCGCCTAAATTCGTCATAGACCCCACCGTCACCGACTTTTACCGGTTCACCCGGGACAGCTTCTCCCTGGAGGGGTACGACCCCCAGCCCTTTGAGGACAAGATCCCTGTGGCCATCTAAGGAGGTACGCCTATGCAAGCCATTGTGGCCGTAAGTCAGAGCTGGGGCATCGGCCGGGACGGGCAGCTGCTCTTTCGCATCCGGGCCGACCTGCAGCGCTTCAAGGCCCTCACCACCGGTCACACGGTGGTCATGGGCCGCAAGACCCTGGAGACGCTCCCCGGCGGCCGGGGTCTGCCGGATCGGCGCAACCTGGTGCTGACCCGGCAGGAAAGCCTCACTCCGGACCGGGCGGAAACCGTCCACTCCCCGGAGGAGCTGCTGGCCCTGGCTGACAGCGACGCCTTTGTCATCGGCGGCCAGGAGGTGTATACCCGGCTCCTGCCCTACTGCACCCGGGTCTATGTCACCAAGGTTTTTGCCGATGTTCCGGCGGATGCCTTTTTCCCGAATCTGGACAAGGACCCCCATTGGCAGGTTGTCTCCGTGGGAGAGCCTCAGGAGGAAGCGGGCCTGCGCTTTCAATATGTAGAGTACCGACGCGTATAAAGGCCGAAGGTTTTTCAGCAGTTCAAGGGGCGAAGCGTTTGCTTCGCCCCTTTCTGTTTCTCTCTTTCTGCTGCATATCTCTCATATTATCGGGCGGAAACACATAGGATGGACTGTATCATTCAGTCTTGGGAGTGTTGCCAATGAAGGGAAATATGGAGCAGCGTGCCTGCGAGGAGGCCGTTTACATCATAGAGAGCCGGGGGACCGTGCGGGATGCCGCCCGGAAATTCGGCATCAGCAAGTCTACGGTGCATAAGGACATTTCCCAGCGTCTGCCCCTGTTCAACCGCAGTCTCTACCTGCAGGTAAAGGCCATTTTGGAGGAAAACAAGGCCCAGCGCCACATACGCGGCGGCCTGGCCACCCGGCGCAAGTACAAGGGCGGCTGAAATCGCCCCAAAAGGAAAAGGACTTCAAGTTTTTTCTTGAAGTCCTTTTTTGCGGCTGTCCGCAGGTATTGTTGTGCATGCAGTCAACGGTATGTTACTGAGACCCACGGATATTTTTCCTGAAGGTCACCGAAGATTTCCCGCATCGGAGCGGCATACTCCCGCAGCTCCCGGGGCATGGAGTCAAATCCTTCCACCACAATGTGCCTTTGTACCGGCTGCAAGAATACATCCGTCAGGCAATCCCACATGGCATCCCAGTTTTCCCCGTAATAGTCCGGAAACCCAAATGTCTTGCGGATGCGCCGGTGCAATGCGCCCCAGTCCTTGCAGCCGTCCAGATTCAGCAGGACGGGGTCAGTTGTAATGGGCATATAACCATAGTAATTCATAACGAAATTCCTTTCTGTCAAACAATCTCGACAAATGTGGCGTAATGGTCGTAAGTTGCAAAGATCAATCCGTCACTGGAAATGTATGCAAGGGGAACCTTAGTCGGGTTTCCCTTGCGTGTTAAATCACCCGCCCGCAGGCGACCACTTTTGCGGAGCAAAAGTGCTGCTCCAAAAAGAAAGACACCCCTAGGGGTGTCTTTCTTTTTGGAGCAGGGTACGGGAATCGAACCCGCCTCCTCGGCTTGGGAAGCCGATGTACTACCGATGTACTAACCCTGCATCGCGATAGCTATTATAGCAGAGAAATCCGTCCTTTGCAACCGAAAAATGCCGGGAAGCATGAAATTTCTTTTTGCGGCATAGGATAGGCCAGCTTATTTGGGGAGGGTGGACGATGAAAAAGCGAGTTTTAGCGCTGCTTTTGGCGCTGCTGCCGCTGGCTGTCCCGGCGGCAGAGGCGGTAGAGCTGCCGGTGGAGGCCCCGGCGGCGCTGCTGATGGAGAAGGAGACGGGGCAGGTGCTCTACGCCGAAAACGAGCATGAAAAACGGGAGCCTGCCAGCGTCACAAAGGTGATGACCCTGCTTTTGGTCATGGAGGCCATGGAGCGCGGGGAGCTGAAGTATGAGGACACAGTCACCGTCAGCGCGGGTGCCGCGTCCATGGGCGGCAGTCAGGTGTATCTGTCCGAGGGGGAGCAGATCACCGTGGAGGAGCTTTTGAAGGCGGTGTGCGTCTCCAGCGGCAACGACGCCGCCGTGGCCCTGGCGGAAAAGGTGTCCGGGGTGACGGAGCTGTTCGTGCAGCAGATGAATAACCGGGCCGCAGAGCTGGGTATGCAGGACACCCATTTCGTAAACCCCACGGGCCTGCCTGCCCAGGGCCATGTGACCAGCGCCTATGACATTGCCCTCATGAGCCGGGCGCTGATTTTGCGCCACCCGGACATCCGGCGCTTTACCACCATCTGGATGGACACCATACGGGGCGGCGAATTCGGCCTCTCCAATACCAACAAGCTCATTCGCTTTTATGAGGGGGCCACGGGGCTGAAAACCGGGTCCACAGGCTCGGCAGGCTACTGCATCTCGGCCACGGCGGAGCGGGACGGCATGGAGCTTATTGCCGTGGTGCTGGGGGACGAAACCAGCCAGCAGCGCTTTGAGGACGCTAAGACTCTGCTGAACTACGGCTTCTCCGCCTACGCCCTGGCCCATGTTGCCCCGCCGGAGCCGCCTACGGTGCCGGTGAAGCTGGGAGCAGCCAAAGCCGCTGCCCTGGCCCCTGCCGAGAATGTGCTTCTGGTGAAAAAGGAGCAGGCCGGGAGCCTGACCTACGACACCGACCTGCCGGAGTGTCTCACCGCCCCGGTGGAAAAGGGGCAGCAGGTGGGAACGCTGACGGTGCGCTGCGGGGACGAGATTTTGCGGGAGATCCCCCTGACGGCAGCGGAGAGCGTGGAGCGGATGTCCTGGAGCGGCCTGTTTCTGCGTCTGCTGCAGCGGGCGGTTTTCGGGTAAGAAAACCGCCGGATTTCTCTTGTATTTTTCTCCGGATAGATGTAACATAGGAAAAAGAACAAAACAGGAGGGCACTATTATGATCCGTGTTGATCTTTCCCATATGCGGCACTTTATCCCGCTGCCCTATGAGGCGGCGCTGACCCCCCGGCTGCATTTGGCCCACGAGCGGCTGCGCAGCGGCACCGGGGCCGGGGGCGAATTCACCGGCTGGGTAAGCCTGCCCCGAACCTACGACCGGGAGGAGTTCGGGCGCATCAAGGCGGCGGCCAAGAAGATCCAGGGCGATTCTCAGGCGCTGGTGGTCATCGGCATCGGCGGGTCTTATCTGGGGGCCCGGGGTGTTATCGAGTGCCTGTGCTCCCCTAACTACAATCTGAAAAAGAAGGATACCCCCAACATCTATTTCGTAGGCAACGGCCTGGATAACGACCAGCTGGCCGAGGTGATGGAGCTGCTGGAGGGGCAGGATTTTTCTGTGAATGTCATCTCCAAGTCCGGCACCACCACGGAGCCGGCGGTGGCCTTCCGCTTCTTCCGCCAGCTTTTGGAGCAGAAATACGGGCGCGAGGAGGCGGCCCGGCGCATTTACGCCACCACCGACCGGAATAAGGGCGCCCTGAAGGCCCTGGCTGCGGCGGAGGGCTACGAGAGCTTCGTGGTGCCGGATGACATCGGCGGGCGGTACAGTGTGCTGACGGCGGTGGGGCTGCTCCCCATTGCCGTGGCGGGTATCGACATTGAGCAGCTCATGGCCGGGGCGGCCGCCATGGAGGCCGCCTGCGCCCGGGAAGGGATGGACGCCAATCCCGCCTGGCAGTATGCCGGAGCCCGGTACGAGCTGCAGCACCGGGGGATGGAAATTGAGATCCTGGCCTGCTATGACCCCTTCTTCCGCTTCATGGCGGAGTGGTGGAAGCAGCTTTACGGCGAGTCCGAGGGCAAGGAGGGCAAGGGCCTGTTTCCGGCCAGCGTGGAGTTTACCGCAGACCTCCACTCCATGGGTCAGTATCTCCAGGAGGGGCGGCGAAATCTCTTTGAGACGGTGGTGCGCTTTGAGCCCCGGGCCGGGGAGCTGGCCGTCCCCTTCGATGCGGAAAACGGCGACGGGCTGAACTTCCTGGCGGGCAAGACCATGAGCGACTTAAAGCAGCAGGCCATGGACGGCACTCTCCTGGCCCATGTGGAGGGGGGCGTACCCAACATCCGCGTGTGCTGCGGGGCACGCAGCGCATTCACTCTGGGAGAGCTTATTTACTTCTTCTGCTACGCCTGCGGCCTGTCGGGCTACCTGCTGGATGTAAACCCCTTTGACCAGCCCGGGGTGGAGGCCTATAAGAAGAATATGTTTGCTCTGCTGGGAAAGCCCGGCTACGAGGATCTGGGGCAAAGTCTCCGGGCGCGGCTGGCGGAAAATGATTCATGAAGTTTTCATGAATTTTGCTTTCTCCATTGCCATTGCCGCAGAAGTGTGGTATAGTATTGGTAAATACACAAAGGAGTGATCTCTTATGGTTAGACTGATCATGGGTGCGAACGGCGCCGGTAAAACAAAGCAGCTCATCGACCTGATTCACAGCGCCGTGGAGTCCGAAAACGGCAGCGTGGTCTGCATCGAGCCCGGTGCGGATATGACCTTTGACATTAAGTCCAGCGTGCGTCTGGTCAATGGCAAGGAATATAATCTGAATTCTTTTGAGTGCCTGCGAGGCTTCATCAGCGGCCTGTACGCCGGCAATTACGATATTTCTCATGTATTTGTAGACAATCTCTCCAAGGTGGTAGGCAGCAACAGCCTGCCCGATGTGGAGAACTTCCTGCACTGGCTGGACCGCTTCAGCGAGGCAAACAGTGTGAAGTTCACCGTGACCCTCAGCATGGACGAGGGTACCGCCACCGAGGGTATGCGCAACTACCTGTAATATTTTTCGGATATGCGTACATAAAATGCACGGCGCTTTTGCGCCGTGCATTTCACCGCTTCAGGCCCCGCCCCAAAAAAACCACAGCGTTTGCCGCCCCCAGGCCGGGGCGTGAACGATTTCCCCGACAAATGCAAATTTTCCTCTTGAAATAGGCCCGAAAGTGCGCTATAATAATTCAGCACCTGCCGGTGTGTTGGAATTGGTAGACGAAGTGGACTCAAAATCCACCGCTGGCGACAGCGTACCGGTTCGAGTCCGGTCACCGGCACCATATCGAGTGTTCTTAGGCTTCTTGCCTGCGGAGCACTCGATTTTTTTCGTGGCGGAGGGGCGCCCAGTTGGCCGGTGGCGGCAGAGACATCGCCTCCCCTGCGGGGTCGGAAAGCCGCCCTTGCAGCCGGGATAAAAATAGTATATGATAAGCGGGAAGGTAGGTCGCTCCTACCTCCCCGCTTTGCTATGATAGGAGGTCCCGCCCATGACAACGCAGAGAAAAGCTGACCTGCTGCTGGTGCTGATCACCGGCTTTTGGGGCTGCTCCTACTACCTGTCCGACCTGGCCCTGGGGGAGATGCCGCCCTTTGCCCTGTGCGCCGTGCGGTTTTTGCTGGCCTTTGTGCTGCTGGGCATTGTGCTGTTTCCCAAGCTGCGGCATGTAAACCGCAAGACCCTGCTGTGGGCGGTCCCGGCAGGTCTTTCCCTTACCCTCACCTACATCGGCGCCACCGTGGGCCTGCTGTATACCTCCATCTCCAACGCCGGGTTTATCTGCTCCCTGCCGGCGGTGACCACACCCCTTTTGACCTTTTTGGTGTACCGGAAAAAGCCGGAGCGGCGGATGCTGCTGTGCCTGGTTCTCTGCACGGTGGGCCTTGGGCTGCTGACCCTGGGGAACGATTTTCGCCCGGCGCCGGGAGACCTCATCTGCCTGCTGTGCGCCTTGGGCTATGGCATCAACCTCCTGGTGGTGGAGCACGCGGTACACCAGCCGGAGGTAGATGCTCTGCAGCTGGGCGTGTTCCAGCAGCTGGTGACGGGTGCGGCCATGCTGGTGCTGTCGCTGCTGTTTGAGACCCCCTGCCTGCCCCAAACCCCCACAGGCTGGGGCAGCGTCCTGTTTCTGTCCGTTTTCTGCACAGGCATCGCCTTCGCCATCACCGCCGTGCAGCAAAAGAACACCTCTGCGGTCCATGTGGGGCTGATTTTTACATTGGAGCCGCTGTTTTCGGCCATCGTGGCCTTCTTCTTCGCCGGGGAGCGGCTGGCTCCCCGGGGCTATGTGGGGGCAGCGCTGATGATGCTGGCCCTGGTGACCATGGAGGCGGGCTTTCCATTTCTCAAAAAGAAAAAAACGGTGGAGGAATGAACCGTCAGAAAGGAGCAGATCATGGGATTTGACGCGGCACACACCCTCAGCGCCCTGTCGAAGCTGGCGCTGCGACTGATGCGAAACGCTAACAAAAAGGAGGCTTCCCAGCAAATGGATATGTATTTTTCGGCCAAACGGCAGACCCTTACGCAGTTCATGGAGGTCTACGACCCGCAGCGGCTTCACGAGGTACACGGCGGCTCCACCATCGTATTTGACGCCATGGCCCACCAGTCACCCCAGGACCGATATGACATAGTTCGGTTTCTCATCGACCAGGGTGCGGAGTTAACGGGTACAAACAGTGAAAACGAAACCCTGTTTCACATCCTGTTCTCGCGCCCGAAGCACAACATGGCGCAGACAGTGGAGCTGACAAAGCTGCTGATAGACGCCGGGGCGGATATAAACCAGCCGGACGCGAAAGGCCGGGTGGCACTCCAATATCTTATCAGCCATCCCAAGCTGACGGACCGGGACATGGCCCCGCTGTATGACCTGCTTTTCACCCGGTGCCGACTGGATCTGTCCATAAAAAACGCCTGGGGCTATACCCCCATAGACCTGGCCCAAAAGCTCCCCTACCGGGCGGACCTGCTGCGGAGAATGACGGAGTGAACTGACGAGGAGAAAACCGCTTATGGACGAAACAATGCAGTGCTATTTCGCGGAGAAAAATGTGGCCCGGCGCAGTGCCCTGCTTAGGGAGCTGGTATTCGCCTGCCCGCCCGATGGCAAGGATTTTTTTCACCGGGCTTTTCAAAAAGAGCGGTATCTGGACCTGAAGCTCACCGCCGTCCGGGGCTATGCCTTTTACGCTACCGAGGAGCAGGTGGCGGCCCTGATGGACAAGCTGCTGGTCCTTTTGCGGAAAAGGCCGGAGCGCACGCCCTACGACTACCAGGAGTATGAGGTCATGCGCTCTCAATACCTGATGCCCTACCTGCTGGAAAAATACAACTACCCCTGCTTCCGGGCGTTTAACGCGCAGTTGGAAGCACAATACGCCGCCCTACCGGAGGTGTTCAAGCATATATTTACCTGCGACGAACGGGGCAATATTCAGCAGCTCCGAGACAAGAAGGAAGTCCAGGCCGCCCTGGCAAAGTTTTTCGCAGGGGAAGATTGACCCGCTTGTTACACTCCGTAGGGGCCGATGCCTACATCGGCCCGTTTTACCGCACCTCTTGTAACCCCCCGTAGGGGCCGATGCCTACATCGACCCGTTTTTCCGCACCTCTTGTAACCCCCGTAGGGCGGGGTGCCCTCACCCCGCCCGCCTCACCGCACCCCTTGTAACGCTTTCGTAGGGGCGACCCTTGCGGTCGCCCGCCCATTGCACCTCTTGTTGCGCTTCCGTAGGGGCCGATGCCTACATCGGCCCGACCTGGTTTTTTTCGCACTCCCGGCAGGGCACACGGGCCCTGCCCTACAAAAATGGTTGTAGGGCGGGACTCATGTGTCCCGCCGCCTTACCGCACCCCTTGTAAAAACTATGTCATTGCGAGGGCGCACCGCGCCCGTGGCAATCCGTATCTCCCCTCCCCAAAATTTCTCAAAATATTTTCGTTTTTCCTCTTGACAAAGGCCCAAAATGCGATTATAATGCGCTTAATTTCAAACGACAAACCTGTGAGGAAGAAGAGTAGCACAGCACAGGGCATCCTAAGAGAGCTTCGGGTGGTGAGATCGAAGCGGTGCGCGGCGGTGTGAATGGCCTTCCGAGGGCGGCTTGAACAGGAGCATTCCTAAGTAGGGTCCGACGGGAACCCTCCCGTTATCCGTGGGGTACGCATGATGGTGCGTAAAAGCGAGTGGGCATCGCAAGATGTCAATTTGGGTGGTATCGCAGAAGCAAAGGCTTTTGTCCCATGTGGGGCAGAGGTCTTTTTTGTTTTTAAAACCCAGGCCGCCGGCAACGGCCCCTCCATCCGCCGCCCAAAAACCCTATATAAAATTTTGGAGGTAAACAAAAATGAAAAAGAACATTCTGAAGCGTGTGCTGACCCTGGCCCTGGCCGCCCTGCTGGCCCTGTCCCTCTTCGCCTGCGGCAAAAAAAACAACGACAGTTCCACCAGCACCTCCGGCGCCACATCCTATAAGGTCGGCATCTGCAACTATGTGGACGACGCATCCCTGAATCAGATCGTGGACAACATCAAAACCCAGCTGGCTGCCATCGGCCAGGAGAAGGGCGTCACCTTTGAGATCAGCTATGATAACTGCAACGCCGATTCCGCCGTGCTGAACCAGATCATCGCCAACTTCATCGCCGACAAGGTAGACCTGATGATCGGCGTAGCCACCCCCGTGGCCGTGGCCATGCAGGCCGCCACCGAGGGCACCGACATCCCCGTGGTCTTTGCCGCCGTGTCCGACCCCGTCAGCGCCGGCCTGGTGGAGAGCCTGGAGGCCCCCGGCACCAACATCACCGGCACCTCCGACTATCTGGACACCGACGCCATCCTGGACCTGATCTTCGCCGCCAACCCCGGTGCCAAGAACATCGCCCTGCTGTATGACCAGGGTCAGGACTCCTCCACCACCCCCATCAAGAACGCCAAGGCGTACCTGGATAAGAAGGGCGTGTCCTACAAGGAGTATAACGGCACCACCACCGATGAGATCAGCCTGGCCGTCAGCAGCATCGTGGCCGACAAGGCCGACGCCGTGTTCACCCCCACCGACAACACCGTGATGACCGCGGAGCTGGCCATTTACGAGACCCTGGCCAAGGCCGGCATCCCCCACTATACCGGCGCTGACTCCTTCGCCCTGAACGGTGCGTTCCTGGGCTACGGTGTGGACTATGCCAACCTGGGCGTGGAAACCGCCAACATGGTCTCCGGCATTCTCCTGGACGGCAATAAACCCGCCACCACCCCCGTGCTGACCTTCGACAACGGCACCGCCACCATCAACACCGACATCTGCAAGGAGCTGGGCCTGAATTATGACGACCTGGCCAAGACCTTCGCCCCCCTGTGTGCCAAGGTCCAGTCCATCGTCACCGCCGAGAACTTCGACGATCTGAATAAGTAAGAAGTAAAAATTCCACCCACAGGGCGGGGCGCTCCCCCGCCCTGTTGACGGGCGAAAGGCCGCTTGCAGCCCCTCCCCTACACACCACAAAGTAACATAATATAATGTAGGGGAGGGTGCCCTCGCCCCGCCGCCTCACCGCATCCCTTGTAACCCCTCCGTAGGGGCGGGGTTCTACCCCGCCCGTGGGAGGGGCAGAGCCCCTCCCCTACGCACCACCAATAACCCCTCCGTAGGGGCCGATGCCCACATCGGCCCGCACGCAGGCACTTCTTGCAACCATCCGTAGGGGCCGATGATCCTGTTGCGGTGCCCAAAATTTTTGCGCTGCCTTACGGCGAACGCTTAAAATTTTGACCGCGGTCACTCGCTCACTTCGCTTCCTCTGCCGCCGGCAGCGCTCAGTTCGCTCCCCACATCGGCCCGCCCCCCGCACCCCTTGTAACCCTCCGTAGGGGCGACCCT